>OGPD01000016.1_pt1 | contig 216783 bp, 202 predicted proteins | sample 1552861 | NCBI WGS metagenome assembly OGPD01 (sample SAMEA2580280, study PRJEB22360) | human gut metagenome | biome: human gut; feature: human-associated habitat; material: faeces | place: Denmark | collected 2008/2010
CTTGTTTTAATCAATTTTCTTTTTACGGTTTTACCCCAACTATTGACACAGAGCCACAAAAAACCGCTTGTCTAAGCGGTTTTTGCAAAATGGCGGAGATGAAGAGATTTGAACTCTTGCGTCGGAGTTACCGACCTACTGGTGTTCGAAGCCAGACCCTTCAGCCACTTGGGTACATCTCCAAATTATTAAAATAAAAAGCACTTCGGCTAACAGAAGTGCTTTGGCGGAGAGACGGGGATTCGAACCCCGGAAGCGGTTATTACCGCTTACATGATTTCCAATCATGCTCCTTCGGCCATCTCGGACATCTCTCCAAACAGCAATTAGAATTATATCAGACGCCGGCGGTAATGTCAAGCTTTTTTCTGATAGAGGGTGTTGAATTTTTGCTAAAAAAAGGGTAAAATAATATAAATTAATTTGAGGTGGATACTGATGACTACAGAAGAAGCGAAAAATAAAATCCAGGAGCTTACCGAGCAGCTGAATTATCATAACGACAGATATTATAATCAGGACAATCCTGAAATAAGTGACTATGAATATGATATGATGCTTAATCAGCTTGAAAGGCTGGAGCAGGAGTACCCACAGCTTCGTAAAGAGGATTCACCTACGAATCGTGTAGGCGGAAAGGCATCTGAAAAATTTTCTGATGTTGTACACACTGTACCTATGGAAAGCCTGCATGACTCTTTTTCCCATAGTGAATTACGGGAATTTGACCAAAGAGTTAGACAAACTGTAGGCAATGTGGAATATGTTGTAGAGCCAAAGATTGACGGCTTGTCGGTTTCTTGTGAATATGAAAACGGAATTTTTGTCAGAGGCTCTACAAGAGGCGATGGAACAGTAGGTGAGGATATAACAGAAAATCTGCTTACAATTAAAAGCTTGCCTAAAAGATTGAAAAAACCAATACCCTTCCTTGAGGTTCGTGGTGAGGTTTATATGAGCAACAGCAGCTTTTTGCATTTGGTTGAGGAGCAGGAGCTTAACGACGAAAAGCCGTTTAAAAATCCAAGAAATGCAGCGGCAGGCTCGTTAAGACAAAAAAACGCAAAAATAACAGCAAAAAGAAATTTGGATATTTTCACCTTCAATGTTCAGCAGATTCAAGGTGTGAATCTTGAAACACATAAGGCTTCACTTGATTTTTTGGCTGAGATGGGCTTTCCTGTGCCTGCCTCCTACAAGCTGTTTGACAATATAGACGATGCTATAGAAAGCGTAGAAAATATAGGTAATACAAGAGGAGAGCTTGAATATCAAATTGACGGTGCTGTAATAAAAGTAAACAGTTTTAGTCAGCGTAGAGAGCTTGGCAGTACGGCAAAATTTCCTAAGTGGGCAGAGGCGTATAAGTATCCACCGGAGGAAAAAGAAACTACCTTGCTTGATATTGAGGTGAATGTAGGCAGAACAGGTGCATTAACGCCTACCGGAATATTTGAGCCGGTTTTTTTAGCCGGAACAACAGTAAGCAGAGCTGTTTTGCATAATCAAGACTTTATAAATGAGCTTGATTTACGCATAGGCGACAGAGTGTTAATACGCAAGGCAGGTGAAATTATACCTGAGGTTGTTTCTGTTGCAAAGCATAACGAAAATTCAAATGCATATGTATTGCCGTCTGTCTGTCCATCCTGCGGCAGCAGGGTTTATCGTGAAGAGGGCGAAGCTGTACTGCGTTGTACCAATACCAAATGTCCTGCACAGCTTTTAAGAAACCTTATTCATTTTGTATCAAGAGACGCTATGAATATAGACGGACTGGGCGAAGCTGTTCTTAAGCAGCTGGTAGAAAAAGGGCTTGTAAAGTCGCCGGTGGATTTATACAGACTGACAAAGGAACAAATATTAACTCTTGATAAAAAGGGAGATAAGTCAGCCGACAATTTGCTAAGGGCTTTGGAAAATTCCAAAGAAAACCCACTTTACAGAGTAATATATGCATTGGGCATACGGCACATAGGAAATAAAAGTGCAAAGCTGCTTTGTGACTCTATGCTTACAATAGACAACATTATGAGTGCGACCGTTGAGGATATTTCATCTATTGAGGGCTTTGGCGGCATAATGGCAGAAAGTCTGGCAGAATATTTTTCGTTGGAGCAAAATATACAGCTTGTGGCACAGCTTAGAGAGCTTGGCGTAAAGATGACTCCTGTTGAAAAAAAATCCGATAACGGTAAATTTGCCGGAAAAACCTTTGTTTTAACAGGTACATTACCTACACTAAAAAGAAGCGAGGCCGCAAAAATAATAGAGGATATGGGAGGCAAAACCTCCTCGTCTGTTTCAAAGAAAACCGACTTTGTTGTTGCAGGTGACGCCGCAGGAAGTAAGCTTACCAAGGCACAGCAATTAGGAATAACTACTATTACAGAAAACCGGCTTATAGAAATGAGCAAGCAATAAGGAAGTGTATCTTATAAAAAACACTAATGCCAAGCCTAATAACAGACGACAATTGGTAAAGGAGATTATATATGAAAAAAATATTATTAGCAGTGCTTACTGCGGCTTTGGCTGTTTCTGTTTTATCGGGATGTAATGACAGCAGTGAAAAAACAAGTGCTACACAAGACAGTACAAAAAGCAGTTCAGCCTCTGCGGCTAATCCTACACAGGAAGCTACCAAGGGAGAATTTGATGTTACTGCCGCCTATGCAAATAAGCCGTACTCAAACGATTTTGCTTTGGAGCGTGTAGAGCAGCTTCAATATCTGGATGATTCCTCACTATACAAGCTATGCTCGCTCGAGCCTTCTCCTGTTTTTTATGACGGCTTTTACCGTGACGGCGGCTCATTTGATGTAAATATAGAAGGTAAATACAGCTATGACAAAGACAGCGAAACCGTCCGCAAATACTGCGATACCTATGAATACTCAAGGCTTGCAAATACAGGTGCTGTAAAGGTTATAGACAGCTTTGTATATAATGACAGCACAACCAACCGTATGCTGTACTACTGCTTCTATACAGTTACCCATTGGAGTGAAAAAGACGACAAGTGCGACACACTTGATTACTACCGTGATGTTATTACAATTAACAAAGACAACACTATATCGGTTGACAGTAAAATTGCTATGAAAACAAGCTTAGAAATACCAAAGGAAATTACCGGTAACCACGATTTTTACAATGTAATATAATCTCGGCTTTTACTTAAAAAATTAAATATATACAATTAATCCAAGAATTTGCTAAATGCATTTTCTTGGATTTTTTTATTTCTAAGTTCTAATATACAGTAGTTGTAAATATATTGTATTAAGCACAAAGACAAGTTTAGCTTGTAATATACGGCAGCTAAAAAGACGATGCAAAATAAAGGAGGATTTGCAAATGGATAAATACTTAATAGAAAGATTTAATATGTGTGCCAAAGGTTTAAACCAGCGACTGTCACAATATGTTTTGAAAATCCCTGACCACATTAAAGCCCATGCACAGGAGATACATATTCGTATAAACAAACCGGTGTCAATTTATTGCGGAAACATTACTTACTATCTTACCGCCAATAACCAGCTTATTTCCTGCGGAGTATGTCTTGACAACGATATGCTGATTGCTACACAGCATGATGTTTATGAGTGCTTTCAGAATATTTGCTGTTATTCCGTATATACAAGGCAGTCGGAAATTAAAAACGGTTTTATAACAATGCGTGGGGGACACAGGGCCGGTATATGCGGTACGGCAGTATATATGGATAATACTCTTGCAAATATGCGGGATATTTCCTCTATAAATCTCAGAATTGCAAAGGAAATAAAGGGCATAGCAAAGCCGCTGCTGAGAAGCATTGATATAAACAGGGGCGGAATACTGTTGTGCGGTATTCCCTCAAGCGGAAAAACAACAGTGCTTCGTGATATATCAAGAATACTTTCCACAAAAGAAAACAAAAAAATATGCATTGTAGACGAGCGTGGAGAAATTGCCGGCTCATATTCAGGAGTACCTCAAAACGATATAGGCTTTTGTGATGTTTTGGACGGTTATATGAAGGCTGACGGTATAATGCAGGCACTTCGCTGTATGTCACCGCAAATTGTGGTGTGCGACGAGATAGGCACAGAGCAGGAGGCAAAAAGTATAGAGTCGTGCTTAAACAGCGGTGTAACGGTTATAGCGTCATTACATTGTGCAAATATATGCGAGCTTATGTCTAAGCCTCAAGCACGAATGTTGTTATCTGCCAATGCCTTTGCATATGTAGGATTTTTGTCTGACAGAATTCAACCGGGTGTTGTTAAAGAAATATATACAATTGAGGAGTTAAAAATTTATGAGGCTAATAGGCTGCATACTACTGATAATAAGCACCACAGCCACAGGGTGCTATCTGTCAGTAATGATCAAACGGAGGATAAGGCTGTTTAATACGCTTGCTCTGCTTGCAGGGAATATATCAGCCGCTATACGCTATAGTGGTGATGACATAACAAAAATACTGCTCCAAGAGGGACTGCTTTTAAAGCTTGATTTTATTAAAAATGCGGTTAGTTGTGTAGAAAAAGGAGAAGCCCTTGAAAAAGGCTGGCAAGAATCAGTTGACGGCATACCTGTATTTTGCGGTATTACAAAAGAAGACAGAGCATTAATTAAGCAGTTCGGTTCAAAGCTGGGTACTACAGATGTTTATGGACAAACAGACCATTGTGAGTATTTCAAGGAGCTTTTTCACAGCAGAGCGTCAAAGCTGGCACAGGAATGCGTAGGCAAATCAAGGGTGTACCGCTGTTTGGGCTTTTTTAGCGGTGCAGCAATATCGTTGGCGGTAATTTAACAATAAACAGAGTTAAACGGTTTTTGCGAAAAAAGTAAATTAAAAGGTTGTGCATAAAATGGATGTTGATTTAATTTTTAAAATTGCCGCCATAGGCATTATTGTTGCTGTGCTTAATCAAGTATTAATAAGAAGCGGCAGAGAAGAACAGGCAATGATGACTACCCTGGCCGGGCTTATAGTGGTACTGCTTATGATAGTTCAACAGATAAGCGGACTGTTTGATACAATAAAAAATCTGTTTGGTTTATAGCTATGAGTATACTCGGAATATGCATTGTAGCTATAATCGGTGCAATATTGGCAATAACCTTAAAGCATACAACGCCCCAGCTTTCAATTACCCTCACGCTTATTACCGGTGTCATTATTTTTATTGCTGTGTGCTCTGTACTGCCGCAAATTACCGAAAAAATCAATTTATTAATTAATGCGGCAGGTGTAAAAACAGAATTTGCAGCAATACTCTTTAAGTCAGTGGGAATATGCTTTTTGTGCCAATTTTCCTCCGATATATGCAAGGATGCAGGACAAAGTGCTTTGGCAGGCAGGGTAGAGCTTGCAGGAAAAATAATGATATTAATATCATCGCTTCCGCTTATGGAGGAGGTGCTTAATACTGCCTCCTCTTTGTTGGGAGGATAGTCAAAATGAAGAAGTTTATTTTTTTAATGGTGTTTTTTATAACAATTCTGCTTTCTTCCTTTACGGTATATGCCGATATAGAAGATGCCACGGAATACACAACAGAAGGTATATATAATTCTCAATATGAGCAAAGCGGAGCAGACGCCTTGCTGCGGGAGCTTACTCCGGAGGTAAAAAAACAGCTGAAGGATATAGGAGTAACATCACCAAGCTGGCAGGAGTTAAACTCTATGTCCTTCTTTGATATATTCGGCAGTATTATGAATACTATACAGCAGCAGTCGGTAACGCCTCTTAACTGTGTGGTGAAAATAATGGGTGTTGTTATGCTGGTGGCACTGATAAACAGTGTAAAATCCTCTTTAGGCTCGTCATCGCTTACAGCTGTGCTTAATTCTGTAGCCACACTTACGGTAAGTATTATTTTAATACAGCCTGTCTGCCAAACCATTGAATACAGCACCACAATTATAAAGCTGTCGGCTGATTTTATGCTGATATTTATTCCTGTAATGGCGGGCATTATGCTTACCATGGGGCAGTCGCTGCAGGCGGCAGGCAGCTACACTATGGTAATGGGTGCAGGCACTGCGGTTTCACAAATTTCAAATAATATACTGGTTCCTCTTTTAAACACTTTTTTAGGTATATCGGTGGTAAGCGGAATATCGCAGCGTGTAAATCTAAACGGCTTTTGCGAGCTTATAAACAAGGTGTTGAAATGGGTGCTTACATTTACAATGTCTGTATTTACGGCAATACTTACTATGCAAAGCATAATATCCTCCTCGGCCGATTCCGCAGGTGTAAAGGCAACCCGCTTTGCCATAAGCAGCTTTGTTCCTCTTGTGGGAGGTGCTTTAAGCGAAGCATACCAAACAGTGCGTGGCTGTATGGGAATGTTAAAGTCGGGCGTGGGTGTATTTGCTATTTTGGCAACAGGTACAATATATCTGCCGGCAATTATATCTTGCTTGTTGTGGCTTGCTGCCATAAACATAGCCATAGCCCTTGCCGGTGTATTCGATATGGGAGATATTATAAAGTTGTTAAAATCAGTTACCACAGTTATAAACTCGCTTATTGCAATTTTGCTGTGCTGTATGATTATCTTTATAGTATCGTCGGCAATTATGCTTATGGCAGGGGGTGTCAGCTAATGGGCGGCTTAACCTCCTGGGCCGGTGCGGTGTGCACCGTAGCGGTAGTATGTGCTTTGTTTGAAATGCTTGCTCCTCAGGGCAGTATATTAAAAATACTGAATTTTGTTTTGGGGCTGTTTCTTGCAGTGGCAATTATAGTACCCTTTGCAAATATGCTTAATTCCGATAATCTGAGCTTTAAGGACATAGAGTTTAATCAGGAAAGCTTTCAGCTGCCGCAATGCAGTGATGATCTTACAGTTGCTATCGGTAAAGACGCAGTAAAAAATATTATTGCAAAAGCCTTGGACGAAAAAGCAATTCCCTATAAAAAAATTGAAATTAATATGGATAGTTCCAATGGCACAAGCATAGATATGATAATGGCTGATATATATATATCGGGTAAAGAGCGAGATAAGCTGCCTGAAATTCAAAAAAAAGTTAAAGAGAAAACAGGAATTACACCTAATGTATTCGTGGGGTGACATTATGGAAGAAAAAGAAAACGAGGGCTTTTTTGCAAAATTCGGTAAATTTACAAAAAATGAAGGCTTTGTAAAAGCTATTGTCTGTGCAGGTGTTTTGGGGATTGCACTAATTCTTTTGTCAGGCTTTTTTACCCAAAATGTAAAAAATGAGGTAAAAGCAGAGCCAAAGGAATCAATAAGCACGACGCTTACAAAATATGAAAACGACCTCGAGCAGGGCTTGGCAGAAATAATAAGCTCTATTGACGGTGCCGGAAAAACAAAGGTTTTAATTACAATGGACAGCACCGTTGAGCAGGTGTATGCCGCAGACAAAAATATTGCACAGAAAAACAGCAGCAACACAAAAGAGGCAGACACCGCCAATAACAAGGATATTACAGCTGACAGCTCCTATGTAACGGTTGAATTGTCAGACGGAACACAGCAAACAGTGCTGGTTAAGGAAATTCAGCCAAAGGTTCGAGGTGTTTTGGTTGTGTGCAGCGGCGGCGATAACAGTGTAGTAAAAGAAAAAATAATTGACGCAGTAACTAAAGCGTTAGATATATCATCATCAAAGGTCAGCGTAGCAGGGCTAACCAAATAAGGAGGACTATATAATATGAAAATAGGCAAAAAACAACTTATACTTACGGGCTTGGTTTTAACATTGGGTGCAGCAGTATACTTAAACTGGCAGTTTTCCGGCAATACCGACCTGCTTTCCGGTTCAGATGCAGTAAGTGTGTCAAAAGAGCTGGGAGAAGCAGAATTTGTAAACACCTCAAGCGATAAAAAAGCAGGTGAGTCCACTGCCCAAAAAAGCACAGAGCAGTCAAGCAGTAAGGAAAGCACTGCATCTGCCTCTAAAAGCAGTGACGAGTACTTCTCGCAGGCAAAGGTGAACCGTCAGCAAACACAGGATGACATTGCTGAAATGACCAAAAAAATACTTGAATCCTCAGGGGAAAGCGACACAGCAAAAGCAGAGGCCGTTGCCAAGGCAGCAGAGCTTGCAACGGTGATGGAACAGCAGACAAATGTGGAAAGTCTTATAAAAGCAAAGGGCTTTGAGGAATGTATGGTGTTTATTCAAAACGGGGAATGCAGTATAGTTGTAAGGGACAGTGACCTAACAGCCGATGACGCACTTATTATAAAGGATATTGCTACAGGGCAAACAGGAATTACTGTTGACAAAATAAAGGTTACAGCTGTATAATTAAGAAAATGAAGCAGTCGACTGTTATTATTTTTAATATGTGTAAAAAAAGTCTTGACATAAATACAACAGTCTGCTATAATCATTTGAGAAAATAAAGTAAAGCAGATATGCTTTCACCTATGAGGTTCCGTCTTGCATGGGTCAATCATTTTAATTGTGTGCATTGTGCATATTTTTGTGTTTGATTGCGAGCGGAGTGTGTCTGCTCGCATTTTTATTTCCTATTATTCTTTTGGAGGTGCTTAACAATTAGCAACAAGGAACAACAAATCAACGATGAAATTCGTGATAAAGAAGTAAGAGTTATAGGCCCTGACGGTTCTCAGCTTGGTATTATGTCCGCTTCAAAGGCATTGGAAATTGCGGAGTCGAAGAATTTAGACTTAGTAAAAATTGCGCCTCAGGCAAAACCGCCTGTGTGTAAGGTTATGGATTACGGCAAATACCGTTTTGAACAGGCTAAGCGTGAAAAAGAGGCTAAGAAAAACCAAAGAGTTATTGATGTTAAGGAAGTTAGACTTTCACTTAATATTGATACACACGACTTTAACACAAAGGTAAAACAAGCAACAAAATTTATCAATAGTGGCAACAAGGTAAAGGTTTCTATTCGTTTCCGTGGCAGAGAGATGGGTCACCCGGAGATCGGTCACGAAAATATGGGACGCTTTGCACAGGCTATGGAGGAAGTAGCTGTTGTAGAAAAGCCTGCTAAGCTTGAGGGTCGCAATATGCTTATGTTCCTTGCTCCAAAAACAGGCAAATAATCACAAAAATCAAGGAGGATAATATTATGCCAAAGATTAAAACACACAGTGGTGCAAAAAAACGCTTTAAGGTTTCTAAGAGCGGTAAAGTAATGCGTGCACACGCTAACAAAAGTCACATTCTAAACAAGAAAACAACAAAGCGTAAAAGAGGTCTTAGAAAGAGTGTTGCTGCTGACAAGACAAATGTAGCACAGGTAAAGAGACTGATTCCTTATAAATAATTAGGAGTATTACTGATTAAATAAACAACCAACACGGAGGTAAAATAATATGGCTCGTATTAAAGGTGCGATGATGACTCGCAAGAGAAGAAAAAAAGTTTTAAAGCTGGCTAAGGGTTACTGGGGTTCCAAGAGCAGACACTTCAAGATGGCTAAGCAGGCTGTTATGAAGAGCGGTAACTATGCATATATCGGCCGTAAGCAGAGAAAGAGAGATTTCCGCAGACTATGGATTACTCGTATTTCTGCCGCTTGCAAGATGAACGGTACAAACTACTCAACATTTATGAACGGCTTAAAGAAAGCCGGCGTTACACTAAACAGAAAGATGCTTTCTGAAATTGCCATTGCTGACCCGGCTGCATTTACTAAGCTGGTAGAGCAGGCTAAAAACGCTTAATTTAAGCTATAGTTTTTCCTGGACTTTAGGAATTTTACTTATGGGCAATACCACACAATGCCACCTTAGGCTATATTGTACGGTGTTGCCCTAAATGGTTTTTATAAAAATTCTGCCACTTTCTTTTTGGGGGTTAATTATGCAGTATATTACAAGTAAAGACAACAATATGGTTAAGCACATTTCAAAGCTTATTAAAGGTGCCGCTTACCGTAAGGAATGCGGCGAATATATTGTAGAGGGTGCAAGGCTCTGTACAGACGCACTTGTAAGCGGTGCAAATATAGCTGCGGTTGTTTTCTCGCAGCAGGCTGCTGAGAAGTATTCAGAGCAGGTTAGTACTCTATGTGAGGTTTGCGAAAGCACCTTCGTTTTTTCAGACAAGCTGTTTTCTCAAATTTCAGACACTAAAACACCGCAGGGTATAATGTGTATATGTAAAATAAACGATAAAGCACCCGATTTTTCAAGCGACGGTGTTTTTTTGGCACTTGAACATATACAAGACCCGTCCAATATGGGAACAATTTTACGAACAGCCGAAGCACTGGGCGTAAAAGGAGTGGTGCTGACTGATAATTGCTGTGATGTTTACTCTCCTAAGGTAGTGCGTGGAACAATGGGTGCAGTGTTCAGACTGCCTTTAATGTTTTGCAGCGATTTAAAAAATATTATAGGTAACTGTAATGCACAGAAATTAAACACCATAGCTACAGTTGTTTCCGGCAGTGCTGTAAGCATAACCGAATTATCAAAAAACGAAAAAAAGCACTGTATGCTTTTAATAGGAAACGAAGGAAACGGACTGGAGCAAGACACAATAAATAAATGCGGTATAAAGGTTACAATACCTATGCTTGGCAGGGCAGAATCCCTTAACGCTTCTGCCGCCGCCGCAATATCAATGTGGGAATTATTAAGGGGGCTAAGCAAATGACAGATACAGCCCTTTATTGGATTTGGCTGCAAAAATGTCTTGGATGCAGCAATCCAAAGGTTAATACTATACTTAGGTTTTACCCGTCAATAACGGATTTCTATGAGGGCGGTCAGCAAGAGTGGCGTTTGTGCGGCTGCTTTACGAAAAAAGAATTTTCTAATTTATGTACGTATACCATACAGGACGCAAGGGAAATTTACGACCGCTGTAAAAAGCTCGGCTATAAAATTGTAACGCCCGATTCGCCGGAGTATCCGCAGCTGCTAAAAGAAATTTATGAGCCTCCGGCTGTTTTATATGTAAACGGAATATTGCCAGATGTTGACAATATACTTGCAATAGCTATGGTAGGTACACGCAATGCAACACCTACAGGCAAAAAGCTGGCATATTCAATAAGCTATGACCTTGCTAAAAACGGCGTTGCAGTCATAAGCGGAGGGGCATTGGGCATAGATACATCGGCACATAACGGGGCTTTGGCGGCCGGCGGAACAACTATATGTGTTTTGGGCTGCGGCATAAACTACAGCTACCTTATGACTAATGCACAAATGCGGAGCAAAATTGCAAACAGCGGTGCTGTTATTTCGGAGTATCCGCCGGATACTCCGCCGCAAAAATACAGCTTTCCTAAGCGTAACAGAATTATTTCCGCCTTATCACAGGGAGTGCTTGTGGTTGAGGCCGGTGAAAAAAGCGGTGCACTTATTACAGCCTCTACAGCGTTAAGCCAGAATAAAGATGTTTTTGCAATACCCGGCCAGGTTACCAACGCTTTTGCCTTTGGAACAAACAGCTTAATAAAGCAGGGTGCAATACCTGTAACCAACGCACAGGATATAATTAATGAATATTCTGAAAAATATTCAATTACTTTAAAAGACACATTGCCACTTAGTGAAATAAGTGATAATATAATAAACAGTATTCCAAGCGGTAAAAAACCGCCGCTTTCAGTAAATAATATGCCGTCTGTAAAAAACAACACCGGAAAAGCCACCCCAGGCATTGCTAAGAGTAATGTTAAGGTACATACAGAGCTTAACGGTGTTTCGGAAACAGCAAAATCGGTGTACAGCATTATTTTGAACAATTCGTCAACAGTTGATGATATAGTTATAAAAACCAAATTACCTGCCGCCAAGGTTATGCAGGCACTTACAGAGCTTGAGCTTAACGATGCGGTGGAAAGAAAATCAGGCGGAGTATATGCCTTGCCCGGTTAAGGAGGAAAATGGATAGTATGTCAAAATTAGTAATAGTGGAGTCACCTGCCAAGGCTAAAACCATAAAGAAATATTTAGGCAGTGACTACGAGGTAATAGCCTCAATGGGACATGTTAGGGATTTACCGGCGAAAAGATTAAGCGTAAATGTAAGAAAACACTTTCAGCCAAATTATGAAATTATTGCAAGCAAGGAAGAGCTTGTGCACAAGCTGGAAAAAGCAGCAAAAAAGTCAGACTATGTTTATCTGGCAACCGACCCCGATCGTGAGGGTGAGGCTATATCCTGGCACTTAGCTTATATTTTGGGACTAAGCCTGGATGAAAACAACAGAGTAGAATTTAATGAAATTACAAAAACAGGTATACAAAACGGTATGAGCCACCCAAGGTGTATTAACCAAGACCTTGTAGATGCACAGCAGGCACGAAGAATATTAGACAGGCTTGTAGGCTATAAGCTAAGCCCGTTTCTGTCAAGAAGCATCCGTCGAGGACTTTCTGCCGGCAGAGTGCAGTCTGTAGCGGTAAAGCTGATAGTTGACCGTCAGAAGCAGATTGATGAATTTAAGCCGGAGGAATATTGGTCGGTAGACGCTAAGTTTATTCCAAAGGGCAGCAGAAAAACCTTTGCCGCCGCTTTGTACGGCACTACAGAGGGTAAACTGAAAATTTCAAGCGGTGAAGAAGCACAAAGCATTGTTTCAGAGCTGGAAAATGAAGAGTTTACGATTACAAAGCTGCGTAACGGCACACGCAAAAAGCAGCCGGCACCTCCTTTTACAACCTCTACACTGCAGCAGGAAGCCTCCCGTAAATTAAATTTTCAGTCACGACGCACTATGAAGGTAGCACAGGAGCTGTACGAGGGCATTGAACTGCCGGATATGGGTGCAGTAGGTTTAATTACTTATATGAGAACTGACTCCTTAAGAATATCCAATGACGCTATTGCTGAGGTTACAGAATATATTAAGGGCAGATGGGGCGAAAAATATCTTCCTAAAGAGCCTAGAGTATTTAAGTCGAGGTCAAATGCACAGGACGGTCATGAGGCTATTCGTCCGTCAATGCCGTCACTGGAGCCGGACAAGATAAAGGAAAGCTTAACAAATGACCAGTATAAGCTTTATAAGCTTATATGGGAGCGTTTTACAGCCTGCCAAATGGCTGAGTGCATACAGAAAACCACCAGTGCAGAAATACAGGGCGGTAAATATATTTTTAAGGCTACAGGCTACAGAGTAGACTTTGAGGGCTTTACTACGCTTTATGTAGAGGGCAAGGACACAGCGGAGGAAAAGCAGACAGAACTTCCGCCTCTTGAAAAAGATATGCCTGTTCGTGTAAAAGAAATTGTGCCGAATCAGCACTTTACACAACCGCCTGCACGCTACACAGAGGCTACACTTATTAAAGCATTGGAGGAAAACGGCATAGGCAGGCCATCTACATATGCCGCAACTATTTCTACAATTACAGCCAGAGATTATGTAAAGCGAGAGGGCAAAACCCTCTATCCTACAGAGCTTGGAGAGGTTACCACCAAGCTTATGCTTGAGCATTTCCCTAAAATTGTAAATGTAAAATTTACCGCACAAATGGAGGAAAACCTTGACAAGGTTGAGCATGGCCAGGAGCAGTGGGTAAAGGTACTTGACGATTTTTATACCGACTTTAACAAAACCTTGAAAAAGGCAAAGGAAGACACAAAGGATGTTAAAATAAAGCTAAAGGAAGAGGAAACAGACATTATCTGCGAAAAATGCGGCAGAAGAATGGTTGTTAAAAATGGCAGATTTGGCAAGTTTATTGCCTGCCCGGGTTATCCCGAATGCAAAAATGTTAAAAACTTTGTTGAGCCTACCGGTGCAAAATGCCCTAAATGCGGTGGCGATGTTATAGTAAGAAAATCAAAAAAGGGCAGAGTTTTCTACGGCTGCAGCAACTACCCAAGCTGTGACTTTGTATCTTGGGCAGAGCCTACAAACGAGCGTTGTCCACAGTGCGGCGGTGTGCTGTACAAGAAAAAGGGCAAAAAACCAAAGCTTTATTGCCAAACAGAGGGCTGTGGTTTTACAAAGGACTTTGTAGAAAAGGATGACGAATAATAGATTATATTAACAGAGCAGAGGAGGTGCTTTTTTGGAAAAGGCATATATCAGTGTAATAGGTGCAGGGCTTGCAGGCTGTGAGGCTGCATGGCAAATAGCCAACAGAGGCATACAGGTAATGCTTTACGAAATGAAGCCAAATAAAAAGTCACCGGCCCACCACAGCAACACATTTGCCGAGCTTGTTTGTTCAAACTCTCTTAAAGCCGCACGAACAGCCAGTGCCGCAGGTATGCTTAAGCGGGAAATGCGAATGCTTAACTCACTGCTTCTAAAGTGTGCAGACGCCTGCAGTGTAAGTGCCGGAGGAGCGTTAGCTGTAAACAGAGATGACTTTTCCAATATGGTAACTCATTATATTAATCAGCACCCCAATATTACTGTAGTTAATGAAGAAATCACAGAGCTGCCGCAGGACGAAATTGCGGTAATTGCTACAGGCCCTCTTACCGCTGATTTATTGGCAGAAAATATTAAGGCAGAGTTTGGCGGAGCGTTAAGCTTTTTTGACGCAGCTGCACCAATAGTTACAGCCGAGTCTATAGATTTTAACAGTGCGTTTTTTGCCAGCAGATACGGAAAGGGCAGTGGGGATGATTATATAAATTGCCCTATGAATAAAGAGGAGTATGAGAGCTTTCATGCAGAGCTTGTAGGCGCACAGCGTGCTCCGTTAAAGGATTTTGATGTTCAAAACCCAAAGGTGTACGAGGGCTGTATGCCTATTGAGGTTATGGCACAGCGTGGTGCCGACACAATACGCTTTGGTCCTATGAAGCCCGTAGGACTTACAGACCCAAAAACAGGACACCGACCGTGGGCTGTTTTACAGCTTCGCAAGGAAAATAACCAAGGTACATTGTATAACCTTGTCGGCTTTCAAACTAACCTGAAATTTCCCGAACAGAAGCGTGTATTCTCAATGATACCGGCACTTAAAAATGCAGAGTTTGTCAGATACGGCGTAATGCACCGAAATACTTTTATAAATTCACCACAGCTTTTAGATGCTGACTATTCATTACGGAAAAACCATAACCTGTTTTTTGCCGGACAGCTTACCGGTGTAGAGGGATATATGGAGTCCGGCAGCAGCGGACTGCTTGCAGGCATAAATGCCGCAAGGCTGTTTATGGGCAAAGAAACACTTGTAATGCCAAATGTAACTATGATGGGTGCGTTGGCAGAGTATATCAGTAATCCGTCAGTTACTTGCTTCCAGCCTATGGGGGCAAATATCGGTATTTTGCCACAGCTTTCAGAAAATATTAGAGATAAACGACTAAAGGCAGAAAAGCATTCTCTGCGTTCCTTTTCAACTCTTGAAGGCTTTATTAACGAAAATAATATTTAACTTGTTTTAAGAAAACCGAGGTTTTAGTATGAAGATAATTGTAGATGCTTTTGGCGGTGACAATGCACCTCTTGAAATTATTAAGGGCTGTGCTTTAGCTGTAGAAGACTTAGGAATAGAAGTAATTCTTACGGGTGATAAAAACATAATAAAGAAAACCGCTATAGAAAACGGCATTTCTCTTAATAACATAAGGGTTGCACATACCGATGTTGTTATTTCACCGGACGATGACGCCTCTGCAGTAGTAAAGGAAAAGAAAAATTCGTCTATGGGAATGGGCTTTCAGCTGCTTAACAGCGGCGAGGGCGATGCCTTTGTATCTGCCGGCAACAGCGGTGCTTTGGTAATGGGCAGCAGCTTGATTATAAAAAGAATTAAGGGTGTTAAACGCCCTGCTTTTGCTCCGGTAATGCCAAAGGCACAAGGCTGCTTTATGCTTGTTGACGGCGGTGCAAATAACGAGGTTCGTCCCGATATGCTGCAGCAGTTTGCAATAATGGGTTCAATCTATATGAACAAGGTTATGGGAATTGATAACCCAAGAGTAGGCCTTGCAAATGTGGGTACAGAGGAGCACAAGGGAGGCTCACTGCAGCAGGAGGCATTTGAACTGCTGAAGGCAACACCTATAAACTTCATAGGAAATGTAGAGGGCAGAGATATTCCTGCCGATGGCTGTGATGTGTTGGTTACAGACGGATTTAACGGTAATCTTATTCTAAAAACCTATGAGGGAGTTGCAATGGAGCTTATGAGCAAAATCAAGAGCGTATTTATGAAAAATGTAAAAAATAAAATTGCAGCAGCAATGATTATGAGCGACCTGAAAAAGCTTGCAAAAGAGATGGATTACAATGAGTACGGCGGTGCTGCAATTATGGGAGTAAACAAGCCTGTTTTTAAGGCGCACGGCAGCTCAAAGGCTAAAACAATTAAAAGTGCACTTCGCTTAACAAAGCAATTTGTCGAGGGTGGTGTAGTTGAAGAAATAAGCACAAACATTGCAAAGCTGTAAAATCGAAAGAGGTATTATAATGAAAGAGCTTGAGAAAGTACTGGATTATAAATTTAAAAATATAGATTATTTAAAAATAGGTCTTACACATTCATCCTATGCCAACGAGCATAAAAAGCTTCATATAAAATGCAACGAGCGTCAGGAGTTTTTAGGTGATGCTGTTTTAAGCATTGTTGTTTCCGACTATATTTATAAGCACTGTCCGTCGCTGCCTGAGGGCGACCTTACAAAGCTGAGAGCGGCTCTTGTCTGTGAGAAATCCCTTGCAGGATATGCAAGGTCAATTAACCTTGGAGATTATCTGCTTTTAAGCAAGGGAGAACGCCATTCAAACGGTCAGGAAAGACCTTCAATTTTGGCAGATGCATTTGAATCTGTTATAGCCGCAATTTATCTTGACGGCGGTATGGAGGAGGCAAGAAAATTTGTTCTTCGCTTTGTAATACCGGATATTAAAAGTGCAAAGCCTATTAGATTTAAGGATTATAAAACACAGCTTCAGGAAATAATTCAGAAAAATCCGGAAGAAAAGCTGGAGTATGTACTTGTAGGAGAAAGTGGTCCTGACCATAACAAGCACTTTGTCGTAGAAGTACATTTAAACAGTAATGTTATCGGCAAGGGCGGCGGCAGAAGCAAAAAAGAGGCAGAACAGCAGGCGGCAAGAGAAGCGTTAGGACTGATGGGCTATTGAAGCACTCAAATGTAGCTATTTTTGTACCACACAACGGCTGTCCTCATTGCTGTTCATTTTGCAATCAAGTAAAAATTACAGGTCAGCAAAAGCAGCCAACAGCAGACGATGTTATTAATGCGGCTTCCGTTGCAATGAAAAGCAAAAGATATAACCCGCAGCAGTCTGAAATTGCCTTTTTTGGAGGCAGCTTTACGGCTATTGACCGCAGTTATATGGTAATGCTTCTGTCTGCGGCATATCAGTATGTAAAAAACGACAGCTTTGCCGGAATACGCATTTCCACAAGGCCGGATTATATTGACAACGAAATTCTCGAAATTTTAAAAAGCTACGGTGTTACCGCTATTGAGCTTGGGGCGCAAAGTATGTGTGACGATGTTCTTACAGCCAATATGCGTGGGCATACCGCCAAGGATGTAGCCAACGCATCGAAGCTCATAAAAGAATACGGCTTTTCCCTTGGACTTCAAATGATGACAGGGCTGTATAAAAGCAGTATTGAAAAGGATATTTATACAGCCAAACAAATTTGCAGCCTTTCGCCCGACACCGTAAGAATTTACCCCACCATAATTATGGCGGATACTGTACTTGCAGATTATTATAAAAACGGGGATTACAATACATATCCACTGGAAGAAACTGTTGAGCTGTGTGCAAAGCTTTTGCAAATGTTTAACAAACAAGGCATTAGGGTAATCCGTTTGGGCTTACACAGTACAGAGGATATATCAAAAGGTATGGTGGCAGGGCCATGGCACCCGTCGTTAGGAGAGCTGTGTGCTGCAAGGGTTTTCAGAAACAGTATTGATGATTATATAAAAGCGAATGCTTTGCCTGCAGGCTGTTATACTGTAGTAGTAAACAGCCGTGACATTTCAAAGGTGCTCGGACAAAAGCACAGCAATATTAAATACTTTGCACAAAAGGGCTATAGCTTAACTGTAAAACAAGGCAATGTAGTGCAGGGTGAGTTTTATTTTTCAGATTTAACAGATAAACTGAACACCTGTTTTAATAAAGCATAAATATCGGCTGTATATTTTACACATCACATAAATATTGGAGTTAGTAAATTGTTATTAAAATCACTAGAGATACAAGGCTTTAAGACCTTTCCGGATAAAACTAAATTAACCTTTGACCATGGCATAACCTCCATAGTAGGGCCAAACGGCAGCGGCAAAAGTAACATTAGTGACGCCATACGCTGGGTTCTCGGAGAGCAGTCACCTAAGGCTATACGCTGTTCCAAAATGGAAGATGTTGTCTTTAACGGAACAGACAGCAGAAAAAAGCTTGGTTATGCCGAGGTTACCCTGTCTTTTGAAAATAAAGACCGTGCCCTTGCCTTTGACGGCGACGAGGTTTCTATTACCAGGCGTTATTACCGCTCCGGTGACAGCGACTATATGATTAATAAGGCCGCTGTAAGACTAAAGGATATTCACGAGCTTTTTATGGACACAGGCTTAGGTCGTGACGGTTACTCTATGATTGGCCAAGGTAAAATTGACAGCATAGTGGCGTCAAAAAGCGAAGATAGGCGAGAAATTTTTGAAGAGGCGGCAGGAATATCAAGATACAGATACAGAAAGCTGGAGGCAGAGCGAAAGCTAAAGGGTACAGAAGAAAATTTAGTTCGTCTGCGTGACATATTAACAGAGCTTGACGACAGGGTAGGACCCTTGGAAATTCAGGCGAAAAAGGCAGAGGCTTTTTTGGAATATTCAAACGAGAAAAAAGACCTTGAAATTGCTTTATGGCTAAATACAATAAAGCAGTCTGCCGCTGTTTTGCGTGAGCAGGAGGAAAGGCTTGAAATTGCCCGCAGTCAGCATCAGGCGGCACAAGAGGCACTTGAGGACATTCAAAAAGAAAGCGAAGAACTATTTTTAAGAAACGGCAAATACCTTTCGGAAATTGATGAAATCAGAAAAGAGATTTCTGACTATGAACAGCAAATATCAGAGAAAAAATCAAACATATCTGTTGCGGAAAACAGTATCACCTATAATAATCAAAGCATTAAAAAAGTAAATAATGAAATTGATTCCATTGCAAGCTCGGCAGTTGACACAGAAAATGAAATTGCACTAAAAAAGCAAAAAATCAGCCGGTATAATGAAAAAATTTCTACGCTTCAAAAGCAATATGCAGAAATTGAAAGCAGCTTAAACGAGGTTAATGTAAGCGTAAGCAAAAATTCAGATGTTTTGCAGGAGCTGTCACTTAATCTTACAAGGCTTAGCACACAGGCGGCGGATATTAAGGTGTCAGCTATGACAAGTATGGCGTCTGTAAGCGAAGCTAAGGAGAGAATAAGCAACCTTAACAACCAAAAGCAGGTTAAGGCCGAGCAGATTGCAAAGCTTCTAGGGCAATGCAGTGACTATGAAAATATGCTTGTTGATACAAACAACAGCATAGACAGTCTTGGCAGTGAACTACAGCTTAGCAGACAAAGGCTTTCACAAAAGCAGCAGCAAAGCGAAGAGCTAAAGCAGAGGTGCGACAAACTTAACCTTGACTATCAGGAAAGAGTACGCCGTGTAAGAATGCTTGAAGATTTGGAACGCAATATGGAGGGCTTTTATAACAGTGTAAAAATTGTTATAAAGGAGGCACAGCGTGGTACCTTGCAGGGAATATACGGGCCTGTATCCAGAGTAATTAATGTTCCGGCAGATTATACCGTAGCTATTGAAACGGCTCTTGGAAATTCTATGCAGCACATTGTTACAGCTGATGAAGATACCGCAAAGGCGGCTATCGGACTTTTAAAAAAGCGTGACGGAGGCAGAGCTACATTTTTACCCCTTACAACAATAAAGGGCTATCAGCTTAATGAAAACGGACTTGATAATTGCAGTGGATTTGTAGGTGTAGCTGCAAAGCTTTGCAGCTGTGAACCTAAATACACAGGCGTTCTTAACTCTCTGTTAGGCAGAATTGTTATTGCAGACAATCTTAACAACGCTGTGGCTATAGCAAAAAAATACAGCTACAAATTCCGTGTGGTTACACTTGACGGACAGGTTGTTAACGCAGGCGGTTCGCTGACAGGCGGCTCTCAGGGCAGAAAGTCCGGCTTGCTTAGCCGAACAGCTGAAATTCAAAAGAATAAGGACACTGTAGAAAGGCTAAAAGCAGAGTTTGCAAAGGCACAACAGCAGTATAAGCAGGCTGCTCAGGAGCTTTCAGCCGCAAACGCTGAAATAACAGCCTCGTCCGCAGAGCTTTCTACGGCACAGCAGGATAAAATTAAAATTGAAGCGGCGTTAAAAAGCAGTAAAACAGAGCTTCAAACCCACCAAGGGGCTGTGTGCGACTTAGACAATGAAATCAAGCTGCTGACAGCTAAGGCAGAACAGCAATCCGACATACACAGACAGTCGCAAAAACAGCTTGATAAGCTGAACAAAGAAATAGAAGCGGCAGAAACACAGTCAAGTGAAATTACAGGCGGCAGAGAGGAGCTTTCTGTTAAGCGTGAAACTTTGGCACAGAAGCTTCAGGATATTCGTTTGGAAGTAGTTACGGCACAAAAGGACATTGAAAATATTAATGCCGAAATTAATATCGCACTATCAAACGAAAGTAACAGAAAACAACGCAGAGAGCAGCTTGTTAAAGAGATTGAAGAGTACAACAGCCGCAATAATTCAATAAATGCACAAATTGAATTACTTACACAGCTTGTTAAAGAGCTTACCGAAAAATCAAAATCTGCACAAAGGAAAATTGAGTCGGTAAACAGAGAAAGAAGCGAAACAGAGGCTAAAACCGCACAGCTGAGAAAGGCAGAGCGTGACAAGCTTAACGAGCGTGAAACCGCCGGCAGAGAGCTTTCAAAGCTGGAGGAACGCAAAATAAACCTCCAAAAGCAGTACGACGAAATAATAAGCAAGCTGTGGGAGGAATATGAGCTTACCCCACGAGAGGCACAGGAAAGCTGTAAGCCGATAGACAATGTGCAGACAGGCAAAAAGCGGCTAAATGAATTAAAAGGCAAAATAAAAGCACTGGGCAGTGTGAATGTGTCTGCTATAGAAGAATATAAAGAGGTGTCAGAAAGACACTCCTTTATGACAAAGCAGGTAGAAGATGTTGAAAAATCCAAGAACGAAATTCTTAGACTTATCGGCGATCTTACAAAGCAGATGAAAGAAATATTTGTAGACAGGTTTGTTCAGATAAACGATAACTTCTCTAAAATATTTGTTGATTTGTTTGGCGGCGGAAGAGCCCATATAGAGCTGACTAATCCGGAAGATGTTCTTACAAGCGGAATTGAAATTATTGTTCATCCGCCGGGTAAAATAGTAGTACACCTTGAGGCACTTTCAGGCGGCGAAAAGGCACTTGTAGCCATAGCCCTTTACTTTGCCATTATGAAGGTAAATCCGGCACCGTTCTGCGTAATGGACGAAATTGAGGCAGCACTTGACGAGGTTAATGTTGACCGCTTTGCGCAGTATCTTCGTGTTATGAACGAAAAAACACAGTTTATTCTAATAACCCACCGCCGTGGAACAATGGAGGAGGCCGATGTTTTGTACGGTGTAACAATGCAGGACAAGGGCATTTCAAAATTGCTTTCACTTCGTGCTTCAGAGGTTGCAGAAAAGCTGAATATGAATTAAAATATATTTATATTGTAATAAGGAAAAGGTGATATAATTGGGTTTTTTCAGTAAAATTAAAGAGGGACTTAAAAAAACCAGAAATGCCGTTGTTAATCAAATTGACGGTATGCTGAAATCCTTTACCAAAATTGACGAGGAGCTTTTCGAGGAGCTTGAGGAGCTTTTGGTAATGGGCGATGTCGGCGTTAAAACAGCGTCAAAAATTACAGAAGAGCTTCGTGTAAGGGTAAAAAAAGAGGGTGTAACAGACCCTAACGAGGTTCACAGACTTCTTGAAGAAATTACTGCCGATATGCTAAGAGGCGGCGAGGAGCTGAACCTAAATACCAAGCCGTCAATTATACTTGTTATAGGTGTAAACGGCGTAGGCAAAACCACCACTATCGGCAAGCTGGCAAACAACCTGCGTATGCAGGGCAAAAGCGTGCTTTTGGCGGCAGCTGATACCTTTAGAGCCGCAGCTATTGACCAGCTGGAAATTTGGGCAGAGCGTGCACAGTGCGATATAGTAAAGCAAAAGGAAGGCTCCGACCCTGCGGCTGTTGTTTATGACGCTATATCAGCCGCAAAGGCAAGAGGAACAGATATAATTATTGCAGATACAGCCGGCAGACTTCACAATAAAAAATACTTAATGGACGAGCTGGGCAAAATTACAAGAATTATAGACAGAGAGCTTCCTGACGCCGACAAGGAATTTTTAATTGTGCTTGACGCAACTACAGGTCAAAACGCAGTAAATCAAGCAAGAGAATTTAAAAATTCAGCAGGCATTACAGGTATTGTTCTTACTAAGCTTGACGGCACTGCCAAGGGCGGCGTTGTACTTTCTGTAAAGGAAGAGCTTGGTGTACCTGTAAAATATATCGGTGTAGGCGAACAAATGGACGACTTACAGCCGTTTGACGCCGATTCATTTGCCAAGGCTTTGTTTGCCAAAAATGAGGAGTAAGCTATGAAAACATTTGTAATTGCAAGCAACAATCCTAAAAAGGTAAATGAGCTTAACAGAATACTAAATCCTATGGGAATTACAGCAAAAACAGCAAAGGAAATGGGAGTTTCGCTTGACGATGTTGAGGAAACAGGCACTACCTTTGTTGAGAATGCCCGACTAAAAGCAAGAGCAGCCTTTGAAAGAACAAAGCTGCCGTGTATTGCAGATGATTCGGGGCTTATGGTAGACGCATTAAACGGTGCTCCGGGAGTATATTCAGCCAGATATTCCGGCGAAAATGCAACAGACAGTGCAAATAACGAAAAGCTTTTAGCTGAGCTTTCGCAGGTACAGCCGGCACGCCGTACAGCAAAGTTTGTGTGCGTTATTTGTTGTATATTGGAAAACGGAAAAGAAATTATTGCACATGGTGAATGTATAGGTACAATAGCCGCAAAGCCTCGGGGAAATGACGGCTTTGGCTATGACCCGCTGTTTATTGTTAAAGGCGGCAAAAGCTTTGCTCAGCTTTCACCGGAAGAAAAAGATAAAATAAGTCACCGTGGCAATGCTATAAGAATATTAAAGCAGCAGCTAAGTAAAGAAATTACACAGGAGGAAAATTAATGCTTACAAGCAAGCAGAGGGCATACCTTAGGGGTATGGCTAACTCATTGGATACAATTTTAATTATAGGTAAAAGCGGCGTTATAGATACTGTTGTAACACAAGCGGATACCGCACTGGAGGCAAGAGAGCTTATAAAGGGCAGAGTGCTTGAAAATTCGGACACTACACCAAGAGCGGCGGCTGACGAAATAGCAGAAAGGGTAAACGCCGATGTCGTACAGGTTATAGGCTCAAAGTTTGTACTGTTCAGGCAGAAAAAGAAGGAATCGCAGTATAAGCTTCCGCAGGCAAGGGCTAAATAATATGCTTATAACAAATGCTGATCTAAGCAACATAAGAAAGCCCTTTGTAGCTATGTACGGCGGCAGCTTTAACCCTATACATACAGGGCATATACAGCTGGCACAGTATTTTGTAAGTGAGCTTGGGCTGGAAAAGCTCCTGCTTATTCCCGACAACACGCCGCCGCACAAAAGCAGCAGTGCAATGGTATCACCACAGCACCGCTACAATATGTGCCTGCTGGCGGCAGAGAATCTGCCTAAAATAGAGGTAAGTGACATCGAACTAAAACGGCAGGGGAAAAGCTACACGGTAGATACGCTTATACAGCTTTCGGAAATTTACAAAAATTCACAGCTTTTTTTGATTATGGGGGCAGATATGTTTTTAAGCCTTACTACATGGAAAAATTTTCGGGAAATTTTTAAGCTTGCTGTAGTTTGTGCCGTTCCACGGGACAGTGACCATGCCCGTACATTATCCAAATATGGCAGCACACTTGAAAAATACGGCTGTAAATATGTAATTGCAGATGAGCATATGATGAATGTTTCTTCAACTGAAATACGAGAAAATATAAAACTGAGTAAATCAATAAACGGTATGGTTTGCCCAAGAGTTTCGCAGTATATTTATGATAATTCTTTATATATGGGGTGACAGCTTTGAATTTAGAGTATTACAAGGGCATTATTAAAAAGAGAATGGGTGACAATAGATATATTCACAGTGTAAATGTTGCAAGGGCGGCAAAGCATTTGGCAGAAAAATACGGTGCCGATGTTGAAAAGGCGGTGATTGCCGGCATTTTGCACGATGTAACCAAGGAAACACCTTATGATATTCAGTTGAAAATAATGCAGGAAAATGGTATAATACTGGACAGTGTTCAACAGGTTTCACCTAAACTCTGGCACGCTATTTCCGGCAGTGTATATGTAAAAACACAATTAGGAATTACAGATGCAGAAATTTTAAATGCTATTCGTTATCACACAAGCGGCCGTGAAAATATGAGCTTGCTTGAAAAGGTGATATTTGTAGCAGACTTTATCGGTGAAGAGCGTGACTACAAGGGGGTTGATGTTATGCGTAAAAAAGCGGAAAGCAGTCTTGATGAGGCAATGCTTTACGGTGTTACATTCAGCATTACGGACTTGGCGGCAAGGCAATGTGCCATAGACCAAAACACCCTGGCACTGTATAACCAATTAATAATAAATAACAATAAATAATATCAAGGAGTGATTTCGTGACATCTTTAGAGGTTTCAAAGCTGGCGGCTAAAGCTCTTAGCGCCAAAAAGGGATTGGATATAAAGGTAATTAAAATAGAGGATATTTCAGTTTTGGCAGATTATATGGTTATTGCAACAGGTACAAGCAGTACTCAGGTAAAGGCTATGGCTGACAATGTAGAGTACGAGCTTGACAATGCCGGCGTGTCTGTAAGCCATATAGAGGGCTATCGCTCTAACACTTGGATCCTTATGGATTATATTGATGTAATAGTTCATGTATTTATTGACGAAACAAGAGAGTTTTATGACCTTGAGCGTCTGTGGAAGGACGGCGAGGAAATAGACATTTCCGATGTTGTTGACTAAGCTTTATTTTTATAAATAAATTTGCAGGAGGAATTTTTGTGAGATATGATCATAAAGCCATTGAGCCAAAGTGGCAAAAAATATGGGAGGATAAGGGAGTTTTTCACGCAGAGGATAACTCAGATAAAGACAAATTCTATGCTCTTATAGAATTTCCTTATCCATCCGGACAGGGCTTGCATGTAGGTCACCCAAGACCTTATACCGCTCTTGATATTGTTTCAAGAAAACGCAGACTTCAGGGCTACAATGTTTTGTATCCTATCGGCTGGGATGCATTCGGCTTGCCTACAGAAAACTATGCTATAAAAAACCATATTCACCCACGAATTGTTACACAGCAAAATGTTGCAAGGTTTAAAAAGCAAATTCAGTCACTGGGTATCTCCTTTGACTGGAGCAAAGAAATAAATACAACCGATCCCGAATATTACAAGTGGACACAGTGGATATTCCTGCAGCTTTTCAAAAAAGGCTTGGCATACAAAAAGGAAATGTCTGTAAACTGGTGTACCTCCTGTAAGTGCGTGCTTGCTAACGAAGAGGTAGTAAACGGCGTATGCGAACGCTGCGGCAGTGAGGTTGTACACAAGGTTAAGTCACAGTGGATGCTTAAAATTACAGAGTATGCAGACAGGCTTATTGACGATCTTGATTTGGTAGATTATCCGGAGCGTGTAAAAACACAGCAGAAAAACTGGATTGGGCGTTCATACGGTGCAGAGGTTGATTTTAAAACATCAACAGGCGACACACTTACAGTTTACACAACCCGTCCTGACACACTGTTTGGTGCTACATATATGGTTATTTCACCTGAGCACCCAATGATTGAAAAGTGGAGCGGAATTTTAAATAATATTGACGCTGTAAGAGAATATCAGACTGCTGCCGCAAAGAAGAGCGATTTTGAAAGAACAGAGGTAGCAAAGGATAAAACAGGCGTAAAGCTTGACGGTGTTACAGCTGTTAATCCTGTAAACGGAAAAGAAATACCTATATTCATTTCTGACTATGTTTTGGTGTCGTACGGAACAGGTGCTATTATGGCTGTACCTGCTCACGATACTCGTGACTGGGAATTTGCAAAGAAATTTGATTTGCCTATTATAGAGGTTGTAAAGGGCGGAGAGGTAGAAAAAGAAGCATTTACAAACTGCTCTACAGGAATAATGGTAAATTCAGATTTTCTCAACGGCAAAACCGTTGAAGAAGCTAAAAAGGCAATTACAGAATTTCTGACAGAAAAGGGAATAGGTCATGCAAAGGTAAACTTCAAGCTTCGTGACTGGGTATTTTCACGCCAAAGATATTGGGGCGAGCCTATCCCGATAGTACACTGCGACAAGTGCGGCTATGTGCCTGTACCCGAGGATCAGCTTCCTCTGACACTGCCTAATGTTGAATCCTACGAACCAACCGAAAGCGGTGAGTCTCCTCTTGCTAATATGACGGACTGGGTTGAAACTACTTGTCCTCATTGCGGCGGCAAGGCACACAGAGAAACCGACACAATGCCACAGTGGGCAGGCTCCTCCTGGTATTTCCTAAGATATATCGACCCGCACAATAAAGAGGCTTTGGCAAGCAAGGAGGCTATAAAGTATTGGATGCCTGTAAACTGGTATAACGGCGGTATGGAGCACACCACCCTGCACCTGCTTTACAGCCGTTTCTGGTATAAATTCCTGTATGATATTGGCGTAGTTCCAAACCCGGAGCCATATGCTAAGCGTACAAGCCACGGTATGATTTTAGGCTCTAACGGTGAGAAAATGAGCAAGTCCAGAGGCAATGTTGTAAACCCTGATGAGGTTGTAGACGAGTACGGTGCAGATACCATGCGTCTGTATGAAATGTTCATCGGAGACTTTGAAAAGAGTGCACCTTGGAATCCGCAAAGCATAAAGGGCTGCCGCAGATTTATTGAAAGATACTGGAACTTGCAGGATATTCTAACTGATGACGATAATCTCAGACCTGAGCTTGAATCATCATTCCACAAGACTATCAAAAAGGTTGGCTATGATATAGAGAATATTAAGTTCAACACAGCTATTGCCGCATTGATGGCTCTTATTAATGATATAACCGCTACAGGAAGCATTACAAAGAAAGAGCTTGAAATTTTCACAATTTTGCTTAATCCTTTTGCACCTCACGTTACAGAGGAGGTTTGGCAGCAGTCTAAGCTGGGTGACGGCATTGTTGCTCAAGCACAGTGGCCAAGCTATGACGAAGCAAAGTGCAAGGACGACACAATAGAAATTGTAGTTCAGGTAAACGGCAAGGTTAAGGCTAAGCTGACAGTTGAGGCAGATATTGACAAGGACGCTGCACTTGCACAGGCAAAATCAAACGAAAAAATTGCACCGCTTATTGACGGTAAAAATATAATTAAAGAAATATATGTACCGGGCAAGCTTGTAAATATAGTAGCTAGGTAATAAATTTTTGTATAACCATCTCTTTCGCTTTTGCCATAAGGGATGGTTATACACTTAACAAACAAAATTATATGCAATAGCTTTCATATTAATATAATTTTTTGTTTTAGGTATTGAATTTATAAAACAAGTGTGTTACAATATTTAAGCATTTGAATTCCGTTATCTTTTGGTAATGGGGATCAACGCCTGGCGAAAGCCAAGACATTGAAGCGGACAGTCCTCTGCTGTATTACAGCAAGAATGTCTGAAAACTAGGAGGATTATAAAATGGATGCACTAAAAACAATCGCAGCTGACTCTTTGAAGAATGAGCTACCTAAGTTCGGTATTGGTGATACTGTAAAGGTAAGCGTTAATATCCGCGAGGGTGAAAAGGAAAGAGTTCAGATGTTCGAGGGTACAGTTATTGCCAAAAGAGGCAGTGGCGTAGCCGAAACCTTTACAGTAAGAAGAGTATCTTACGGCGTTGGCGTGGAAAGAGTTTTTCCTATCCACTCACCTAATGTTAAAGATGTAAAGGTTGTCAGATATGGTAAGGTTCGCAGAAGCAAGCTATACTACCTAAGAGACAGAGTAGGTAAGGCTGCTAAGGTTAAAGAGCAGATTCGCTAATATCTGAATTTAAGAGGGACTATACAAGTCCCTTTTTTGCTTATAATATATTTTATATAGGAGACAGCAATATGGTTGATAAGGATAATGCATTAGCTGACAAGACTGTTGATGAAGCACCAACATCTCTAAAAGAGAGCTGCTATGAAATTATGCATACTCTCATTTTTGCTTTTATAGTTGTAATTTTGGTAATGACCTTCTTTTTTAGAATGGTTGATGTTGACGGTGAATCTATGATGGATACACTTCACGACCGTGACAGGGTTATAGTAACAAACTTCTGTTATACACCAAAGGACGGCGATGTTGTAGTTATCAGTCACGGTCAAAATCTTAACAAGCCTATAATTAAGCGTGTAATAGCAACAGAGGGTGAGTCCCTGAATATCGATTTTAAAACAGGAACAGTCACTGTAAACAATGTTGTTATTGATGAGCCTTACATAAAAAATCTTACAACAAAGCAGGGCGACGCAGAAATACCGTCTGTTATCCCTAAGGGTATGGTTTTTGTTATGGGCGACAATCGTAACCACTCTACAGACAGCAGATTTACCACTGTAGGACTAATTAGCGAAAAGGATATTATTGGCAAAGCCCCCATTGTAATTTTCCCTTTTGACAGAATTAAGGTTCTTTAAATAATAAATTCCTATGTAAAATTTTCAACTAATATTTTAAAACTGTAATAAGGTTTTCCTGCGGCATTGCCAAAGCCGCTTACTAAGCTGATGACCTCTGCGTTTGTTTTGCAGATGGTTGTCAGCTTTTTATAGCTTTTATAATTGATTTTGCCGGCTTTTTTTACTCAGACTTTTGTTATAGAAACATTATAAAACCGCTTTTACATTGTCTATTTTTTATATCCTCTTACTATTTTTGTTCCCGGATAGTAGTACTCAAGAATTTCAATGTAGCTGCTGCCTTGCTTTGCCAGCTGACAGCTTCCGAATTTACTTAGGCCTATATTTTCGCCGTAGCCGCAAACTGTGAAAATATAGCTGCCCTCCTTGACTTCAACATTAAAATTACTGCTGCGCAGCTTCAGTATGTCAGCAAATTCATAACCTTTTATTTCTTTATTTCCCACACGCAGGCTTAAAACTGTACCGTAATTGCTCTTTTTAATTTCTGACACATTCTTGTCTATATTCTCAGCCTTGTAATCCTTGTATTTTTTACCCATAAGGCTGTTAAGCTCCTCGTAAGAAAAGGTTTGCTTTGTTTGATAATTGTTGGCTACTGTGTCGTAGGGAGCTGCAACATTAGTAAGATACTTTATATCCTTGCCGTATATTTCGCTGTAGCTGTCGGTTGTCCCCGAGGATATTTCAAAATATTTAGTCATAGCAGGGCTGTCATTATACAAAACAAATATATCCGAAACCTCTTTTACAGCCTTTTCAATAGTGCCAAAGCTTTCCTTAAAGGTGTCACCCCACTTAGCCTTAATATCTTTTTTATCAGCGTACACCTCCCATATTTTACTGTTGCACTGAAAGTCATATTTCTTATTTTGCTTTCTGCTTTCATATTTTAAGTGTGTATAATATGTGTGTAGAGCTACAGCCTGTGCCTTGAGTGCTTCTGAAGGAATATCTGCCTCTGTTTCTGTTGCAAGTGCACCACAGCAAAAATCAACATCATTTACGGTAATTACTTTTTTTGCTGACTTATCGTAAATTTTATATGTATTTTCTTCGCTTGAACCTTTTGATGTGGTGGCTGTACTTACCGGCTTGGTGGGTTTCTCTGTATTTTCATCCGGTTGTGCGGTATATGTATTTTTTTCGGTAACCGATTCGGTTGCCGATACGGCTGCGTAGGATTTTTCATATTTACCTCCTACCAAGATTGAAATAACAGGAACCACAGCTATTGTTATTATTGTAAGTATTACAGCCACCATGCCTTTTTTCATATAATTACCATTCCTTTTCTTAATACAATGTAAATATGTCCTCTTAATGTATTGACAACATCTAATTATTTGAATAAAATTAAATGTACTGAATAACTTTTATATATAATTATTATTAGTATCTGTTGCTTTTTATGATTTATATATTTTAGGAAGTCCTACAATAAAATACTTGAGGTGTAAATATGAAATTTAAATTATCATGGATTCCGTTTATTCCCATTGCAATTTTGTCTGTTATTTTAAGACTGTACCAAAAGCTGTTTATTGACCAAGGCATTGATACAGGCTTTATCAGTACAGGTACAGCGTGGGTTATCTATACCTGTATGGTGGCTGTATTATTTGTATTATTGTTGATTTTTTGCGGTGTAGACAGAAAAACCTCTCCTTACTGTAAGCCTCGGCGAAATGTTCCGGCAGGTTTTTTTGCAGTAATATCGGCGGCACTGTTTATTTTTAATTCGGGAGCTGCATTGGGTAAAATTACTACGCTTAATTTTGGAACAATAATCGATTCTGTATTTGGTCTGCTTGGTGGTATAGCAATAATACTTATGGGCTTGTCTTCAATATCAGGAAGAAACATAGCTAAAAAAATGGGATTGTTTTCCATAGCCGCACCGCTTTGGTGCTGTGTTAAGCTTATAGTTACCTTTGTTGCCTACTCAAGACAGTCTGTAAATGCCTTTGATATGACAAACCTTTTCTTTATGTCATTTATGATTATGGCACTGTTTAACCTGTCGCTGATATATCAGGAATCGGTTTGCAAGAACCCTGTAAAGGGTACAATACTCTACGGTATGCCTGCGTTTGTTGTTACCATAGTGTATGCGGTTGCAAATGCTGTTGACCAAATAACAACCAAAGGTGCATATGTTGTTGTAGACGGCAACGGTATCGGTTCTTTAAACGAATATACACTCAATAATGTAGAAATAATCGGATTTGTTTGTATGGCCTTTTACCTGCTGTTTATGATGATAGAGCTTACAGCTAATGCAGCCGAAAAAGAACCAACAGAATCAAAAAGCAGCAATGCCGACGATACAGTCGAGGAAAGCCACAACGATGAGATTGAAAAGGAGCAGCTTAACCGTTCATCAATTAATCATGTTGACATAACTGATGTTGAGGAAAGTGTAAACAACGAGCTTGACGGCGTGGACGAGGTTATTGAGTCAATGGAAAAGGAAGATAAAAATCCGGATAAATATGACCCGCTTTCTCAGGAATACTTCGACGGCAAATCAACCGATGTATCCGAGGAGGACAATATGCTTGAGCAAAGCATTGCAGATATTGACAGGCTTATTAACGAAATCCGCTCGGAAACAGACTAAGTTAATTATGAATTTTTTGCAGATACACTGTAGCCGCTTGCAGTGTATCTGTTTTTTTAATATAAATAAGCACTTTATAAAAATTACTAACAAAAAATTTACGAATTGTATTTATTTTTTACAAAATATGTGTTATAATGTTTTACAACAAAAGGAAGTAAAAAGCTTTTGTTAGAGAATATACCTAGGAGGTAGTTTTATGAAGATTACTTATATTGGAAAAAATGTAAATCTAAAGGATAATTTTAAAGAGCGAGTAGAAAAGAAACTAAGTAAATTCGAGAGAATTTTTAGCGATAAGGCAGAGGCTAATATAACAGTTACACTGCAAAAAAATAATCAGACTGTCGAGCTTACTATTAGGGATAACGGTATGCTGTACCGTGCAGAGAATACCTGTTCTGAAATGAACGACGCCTTAGACAAGGTTGTTGATATTTTAGGCGGATTAATTCGTAAAAACAAAACAAGACTCGAAAAGAGAAATAAATCAGCAGCCGCTATTGACAGCTTTGTTGAAAATTATCATTTCACATATGACGATTATGAAGAGGACGAGGAGGCAACCTTTGAGATTGCCAGAACAAAAACAATTCCTGTTAAACCAATGTCTGTAGAAGAAGCCGTTCTTCAAATGAACCTGTTAAATCACCAGTTCTATATGTTCAAGGACGCAGATACTGATGATATTTCACTTGTATACAAGAGAAAAGACGGCAGATACGGCTTGTTGATTCCGGGTGACGAGGAAGAGTATTAATTAATATTGAATAGAATTAAAAGCTGTGGTATACTATACCTACAGTTTGTGGCGGTTAGCGGCTTATGCTGTTAGCCGCCTTTTTGAAAGGAAAAATAACAATGAATATAAACTTTACTGCACCTTGCCTGCTGGGAGTAGAGGGTATAGTAGCACAGGAGCTTAAAAGGCTGGGAGCTGAAAATGTTTCTCCGGAAAACGGCAGAGTTAATTTCAGCGGTGACTATAATATTTTGGCAAGAACAAATATCTGCTCAAGATACAGTGAAAGAATCCTGATAGAAATGGGCAAGTTTACTGCAAAAACCTTCGAGGAGCTGTTTCAAGGCGTTGAGACATTGCCTTGGGAGCAATGGATAGGAAAAACAGACAAATTTCCTGTTAAGGGCAGAAGCCTAAATTCACAGCTTAGCAGTGTGCCGTCCTGCCAAAAAATAATAAAAAAAGCAATAGTCGAAAGACTAAAAAGCAAATACAAGGTGCAGTGGCTGGAAGAAACAGGTGAGCTTTACCAGGTACAGTTTTTAATTATGAAAAATAAGGTAAGTATTATGATAGACACCTCCGGCAGCGGCTTGCACAAGCGTGGCTACCGTGCTGTGTCTACAGAAGCACCAATAAAAGAAACATTGGCTGCTGTAATGGCAGATTTATCTCATATACACAGCAACCACATTGTTGCGGATCCGTTTTGCGGCTCCGGTACAATTTTGATTGAAGCGGCACTAAAGGCAATGAATATAGCACCGGGAAAGAATCGTGATTTTACTTCAAAGCACTGGAGCTGCATAAGCAGTGGTATATGGCAGCAGGAAATCGAAAGGGCGATTTCCGAAGAAAAACAGGACGCTTTGTTTGAGGGCTACGGCTATGATATTGACCAAAACGCATTGGAGCTTTCGGCTGCAAATGCAGTAAAGGCAGGAGTAGGCAAAAGGCTGCACTTTGCAAGGAGAGATATTAAGGATTTTGCAATGGACTTTGAACGCTGCAGCATTATTACAAACCCGCCATACGGTGAAAGACTATTGGATATTGAGCAGGCACAGCAGCTTTACAGGACTATGGGAGAAAGGTTTGTGCAAAAAAGCGGCTACAGCTATACTATTATCAGTCCGGACGAAGAATTTGAGATGATTTTCGGACGCAAGGCGGACAAACGCAGAAAATTGTACAACGGTATGATAAAATGCCAGGTGTATATGTATTTTAAAAACAATACATAATATTTTTAAGATTAACAAAATTACATAACAGCTTTTATTTTCAAATCGAAATTAATTGTCTAATATAATAAATATGACTTAATTTCAGAAAAAATTTGCAAAACACTTGAAAATATCTTTCGCCTGTGTTAAAATATTTAGGCATTACGCACGCTGGTACTTTTTTGCAGGTGCTGTTAGCCATTAACAGTTGGCAAATATTATGTTGAGTACAGCGGAGGATTATAACCTAAGGAGGATTTTTTAAAATGGCAGTAGTATCAATGAAACAACTTTTAGAAGCAGGTGTACACTTTGGTCACCAGACAAGAAGATGGAACCCTAAGATGGCTGAATACATCTTCACAGAGCGTAACGGTATCTATATTATCGACCTGCAGAAGACAGTTAAGAAGCTGGAAGAGGCATATGCTTTTGTTCGTGACCTTTCTATGGAAGGCAAGAGCGTTCTTTTCGTAGGTACAAAAAAGCAGGCTCAGGATTCTGTAAAGGAAGAGGCTGAAAGAGCCGGCGCTTTCTATGTAAACGCTAGATGGTTAGGCGGTATGATGACTAACTTCACAACAATTCAGAGAAGAATTAACAGACTAAAGCAGCTTCGTGCAATGGAAGAGGACGGAACTTTTGATCTTCTACCAAAGAAGGAAGTTATTAAGCTGAACCTTGAAATTGAAAAGCTAGAGAAGTTTATGGGCGGCATTAAGGAAATGAAGGAAATGCCTGGCGCATTGTTCATTGTTGACCCACGCAAGGAAAGAATTGCAGTAGCAGAGGCTAAGAAGCTAGGTATTCCGATAGTTGCTATTGTAGATACAAACTGTGACCCAGACGAAATTGACTATGTTATTCCTGGTAACGACGACGCTATTCGTGCCGTTAAGCTGATTGCAGGTACTATCGCAAACGCTATTATCGAGGGTAACGAAGGTAAAATGGGCGCAGCTGCAGCTGAGGAAGAAGCAGTTGAGACAGTAGAAGAGGCTGTAGAGGAAACAGCTGAATAATTTCAGAACCGGATATAAAAATTATTACAGGGTAGAATTTACTGCCCTGTAATTTCTGTAGATATAACTATACGAAAGGAATGATTTTAAATGGCATTTACAGCTAAAGATGTAAAAGCATTAAGAGAAAAAACCGGATGTGGTATGATGGATTGTAAGAAGGCTCTTACAGAAGCAGACGGTGATATGGATAAAGCAGTTGACTACCTAAGAGAGCAGGGTCTTGCTAAACAGGCTAAGAAGAGCGGCAGAATTGCTGCTGAGGGTGTTGCTTTCGCAAAGACAAACGCTGACAATACTTTGGGTGTTGTAATTGAAGTAAACGCTGAAACAGACTTTGTTGCTAAGAACGCTGATTTCCAGGCTTTTGTTGAGACATGTGCTAACACAGTTATGGAGCAGAATCCTGCTGATGTTGATGCTTTGCTTGCTTGCACAGCTACAGGCTCAACAGAAACAGTTGACGCATTGCTAAAGGAAAAGGTTCTTACAATCGGTGAGAATATTAAGATTCGTCGTTTTGCTCGCTTTGAGGGTACAGTAACATCTTACATCCACGCAGGCGGCAGAATCGGTGTTATCGTTAAGTTTGACACAGATGTTGCTGACAAGGACGGCTTCCAGACATATGCTAAGGATATTGCTATGCAGATTGCAGCTATTAACCCTGGCTACCTAAATGAGCAGTCAGTTCCTGCTGAGGTTTTGGAGCATGAAAAGAGCATTATGAAGGCAGAGGTTGTAAACAGCGGTAAGCCTGAGGCTATTGCAGAGAAGATCGTTATGGGTAAAATCGGCAAGTTCTACAAGGAAAATTGCTTGGTTGACCAGGTATTCGTTAAGGACAGCAGCCTTTCAGTTACTCAGTACACAAACAATGTTGCTAAGGAGCTAGGTGGCTCTATTAAGATTACAGACTTCGTTCGTTACGAAAAGGGCGAGGGTCTGGAGAAGCGTGAAGACAACTTTGCTGACGAAGTTGCAAGCATGGTTAAGTAATTTTACTTTGCATTTACATTTTGATTTTAAACAGCCCTGTGCTTTTGCACAGGGCTGTTTTTGACTTGCTATTTTTTATGGGCTTGCTTTACAGTACCGTTTCTGTATGCCTCAATAAGCTCTTTAAGGTCGTTTATACTCTCCTTAATTTTCTTACCGGTGTCGGTATCACCTACAAGAATTCTTGTGCTGCTTACCTGTGAGGCTACACGGGTTGTTTCCATATCCTTTCCGCTCTGAATGGTATAATCCACAGATTTAAAAGGCTGGTGTGCCGTAAGCATTAAACCGTATGAATTATAAATAAGTGTATATCCTGCTATGCCGGTTACCTTGTGGTACGGCTGTGAAAAGCCGCCGTCAATAATAATTACCTTGCCGCCGCATTTTATGGGGCTTTCACCGTGCGTATGGTGTATAGGTACATGACCGTTAATAATATGGGCATTTTCGCTGTTGATATTGAATTCTTTAAAGATATTTTTAACTGTTGTTTCATCGTTTATAAAGCTATAATAAGGATCCTTCGTTTCTGTATAGGTGCTTTTATCGTCTACAAAGTATCGTTCAAAGGTTGTCATTTTATCTCTGCCATACAGTGGGGAGTCTGCACCATTCCACAAAAACCACAATATATCCCTGCCGCATTTCTTTTCCCTCTCATCAACAGACAGAAATGCTTTTCTTGCTCTTATTTCAAGCTCATCGTACAAAGCTTTGCCGGACAATTCGGTGCCAAACAAATTAATTTTCCTGAATGTTCCGTCATCATTCATCGGAATGCAGCCATGAAACAACAAATTGTTATTGCAAACCTTGTACAAACCGCCCTTGTTTAGCAAAAGCTTAATATGCTCTCTCAGCCTTTTGCAGTTAATAAATGAATTCCTTAATTTATCTATAATAAGCTGCTCTTGCTTGGTTAGGGTATAAGGCTCATTAAAATCAACTGTAGGGAAGCTAAGGTCACGCATAGCATAGCTTTTCCCGTCAATAGTTACAGAGCCGTTTTTTATATTTATTTTGTCAAGCATAAGCCTGTTATCCATTTTGTATTCAGGGTGCTCCTTAATAAGCCGGCCCTCAAGCTTGAACTGAATAACGGCTATAGCTTTTTGCATTTTCATAGACAGCTGTGTTTCATTATCCATTGTACTGCTGTGTCGGCTTTTTACGGCAAATTCACTGCAGGGGTCGTCCTTGTATATATCCATTGCAAACAGTGCCAAAGGCATAATGCTTATACCATAGCCGTTTTCCAGTACAGATAGATTGTCATACAGCAGGCTTGTGCGTACAATATTTGCAATGCAGGCAGGTTGACCGGCACCGGCACCCATCCACAGTACATCATGATTACCCCACTGAATGTCAAGGGAATGATATTTCATAAGGCTGTCCATTACAAAATGGGAGCCATAGCCTCTGTCGTAAATATCCCCTATAATATGCAGGTGGTCAATAACCAGCTGTTGGATTAGGTGTGACATTTCTATAATAAAATCATCGGCACAGCCAATTTCAATAATTGTGTTAATTATTTCATCGTAATACGCAGTTTTGTTAAGAACCTCTTTCTTTTCTGTAATAAGCTCCTCGATAATATATCTGTAGTTTTCCGGCAGAGCCTTTCTAACCTTTGAGCGGGTATATTTTGATGAAACAATTCTGCATACCTCTACAAGCTGATAAAGCGTTGTTCTGTACCAACTGCTGTCTGCAAGCTGCTTGTTTTTTAAATATTCAAGCTTTTCGCTTGGATAATAAATAAGCGATGCCAGCTCCTGCTTTTCTTCCTTACTTAGCTTTTCGCCAAATACATCGTTTATCTTCTTCATTACAGCTCCCGAGCCATTACGCAGTACATGAGAAAAAGCTCTGTATTCGCCGTGAATATCCGAAAGAAAATGCTCTGTACCCTTTGGTAAATTTAAAATTGACTGCAAATTTATTATTTCAGTGGCGGCACTGTCTATTGTAGGATATTGCCCCGAAAGACATTCCAAAAACCTTATTTTATCCATAAAATCACACCCTTTAAATTATGGTCAAATTATACATCTTAGCTCTAAAATTACTATATATAAATTTTTAAATTCTTGTTAATATAATTACATATCAATAACAACAACTTTTAAATTTAGCGGCAGGTGGTAAGTCAGTGCAAAAATACTTAATATTTAATAATATAACCCAAAACGATATAAACCAAATGTTTGAAATGGGGTGTATAAGAAAACAAAAATTTGCAAAAAATACGGTAATTTTATCAGCAGGCAATATTACAAAGGAAATCGGTATAATTAAAAGCGGAAGTGTAAACATTGAAAAAATTGACATATGGGGAAATAAAAGTATATTGAGCAATTTCTCGGTGGGGCACACAATAGCCGAGGCTTACGCTATAACCAACGAAATAATGATGGTTGATGTTGTAGCGGCTGAAAATTCTGAGCTTATATTTTTAAATGTGCAAGCCCTGTTGTCCAAAAATAATTCAAAATACCGTTGGTACACACATATTCTTGAAAATCTTATTAAACTTTCATCAGAAAAAAATCTTGTTTTGGCAAACAGAATTTTTTGTATTACTCCTAAAAATGTTCGTTCAAGACTTCTTACTTACCTAAACGAACAACGCATAATTCACAACAGTAATGAATTTGATATTCCGTTTAACCGTCAGCAAATGGCAGAATATTTGAACCTAGACAGAAGCGCCTTATCAAAAGAGCTGTCAAATATGCAAAGTGAAGGGTTACTTAACTATAAAAAGAATCATTTTACTTTATATGTAAATAAAAATTAATAATATTTGTATTAAAAATTTCCGGCAGTTATATAGGCTGCCGGAAATTTTTTATTTTTAAAGGGTTGTTATAACAACATACATTAACACCGTTTTGTATTATATTATAACCAACGCAGGGGCACTGCTGAACTAGGCCTTTGCGCTTAAAGAATATTGTTTTTTGTTAAAATTTGTAAATTATAATTCAAAGGAGAATTTGTATGGAAAATAAAATGTTTTGTTACCAATGTCAGGAAACAGCCGGCTGTTCCGGTTGTACACAGGTTGGCGTATGCGGAAAAAAGCCTGATGTTGCTGCAATGCAGGATTTACTTGTATATGTAACTAAAGGCATATCTGCCGTAACAACGGCACTTCGTGCAGGTGGGGAAGAGGTTTCCTCTGAAATTAATCATCTTATAACCCTAAATCTGTTTACAACAATAACAAATGCCAATTTTGATAAAGAGGTAATTACAGAGCGAATTAAAATAACACTCTCTAAAAAACAAGAGCTGCTTCAAAAAGTCAGAAATGTACAAATGTTGCCTGAGGCTGCTGTTTGGAATGGCAGTGAGGAAAACTTTGAGGCAAAGGCAGCACAGGTAGGTGTGCTTGCCACAGAAAATGAGGATATTCGTTCACTGCGTGAGTTAATAACCTATGGATTAAAGGGACTGTCAGCCTATTCTAAGCACGCAAATGTGCTGTTAAAAGACAGCGAAGAGGTTGACGCCTTTTTACAGCGTGCACTGTCGGCAACTTTAGATAATACACTAACTGCCGACCAGCTTGTTGAGCTTGCTATGGAAACCGGTAAATACGGTGTAGACGGTATGGCTATGCTGGACAGTGCCAACACAGAGGCCTACGGCAATCCTGAAATCACAAAAGTAAATATAGGCGTAGGCAGTCGCCCGGGTATATTGGTATCCGGCCACGATTTAAAGGATTTGGAAATGCTGCTTGAGCAAACTCAGGGAACAGGCGTTGATATATATACACATTCAGAAATGCTGCCGGCTCACTATTACCCAAAATTCAAAAAATATCCTAACTTTATAGGAAATTACGGTAATGCATGGTGGAAACAAAAGGAGGAGTTTGAAGCCTTTAACGGTCCTATACTAATGACAACAAACTGCATTGTACCTCCAAAAAGCAGCTACAAAGACCGTCTGTTTACAACAGGTGCAACAGGATACCCTGGCTGTAAACACATTAACGGCGGCATTGGCGAACAAAAAGACTTCTCTGAAATTATTGCTATGGCTAAAAGCTGTCAGCCACCTACAGAAATTGAAAACGGTGAAATAATCGGCGGTTTTGCACATAATCAGGTTTTGTCACTTGCAGATAAAATTGTAGACGCAGTAAAAACAGGCGCTATAAAGAAGTTTGTTGTAATGGCAGGCTGTGACGGTCGTGCAAAAAGCAGAAGCTATTATACAGACTTTGCAAAAGCATTGCCTAAAGACACAGTTATTCTAACTGCCGGCTGTGCTAAGTACAAGTATAACAAGCTCAATTTAGGCGATATTAACGGTATTCCTAGGGTGCTGGACGCAGGCCAGTGTAACGATTCTTATTCGCTTGCCGTAATAGCATTGAAATTAAAAGAAGTTTTTGAATGTAACGATATTAACGAATTGCCTATAATTTATAATATATCTTGGTATGAGCAAAAGGCTGTAATTGTATTGCTTTCACTGCTGTATCTTGGAGTAAAAAACATTCATTTAGGCCCAACACTTCCGGCATTTTTAAGCCCTAATGTTGCAAAGGTTTTAGTTGATAATTTTGGTATCAGCGGTATAGGTACAGTAGAGGAGGATATAGAGCTTTTCTTTGGTGAGTAATATATTTTTTAATTAAACCTGATATACTAATAACACCGACCGTTTAAGGTTATTCTTAAATGGTCGGTGTTAATTTTCGTTTATATCTTGAGAGAAATCCTCAGAAATATAAAAATCATTTTCAATTTTATTTTTAGCTGCAGCAGTTACATATGTTGTACACATTACCTTACTTGCACCACTGTCCAACAGCACTCTTGCACATTCGTTTAGCGTTGAGCCTGTTGTGTAAATATCATCTACAAGCAGTACATTTTTATCCTTTATATTATACCTGCTGTTAAAGCCAAAAACATTTTTAACATTTTGTTTTCTCTTTTTTCGTGTAAGTAAATGCTGAATGTCATTTTCTTTAATTTTTAACAGCAGCTCTTTGCAGGGAATATCCAACAGCATTGCAACATATTTTGCCAACAGATAAGCTTGATTATAACCACGACTGTGTAAACTCTTTTTGGTTGCCGGCACATATGCAACATAATCAATTTTTTCTAATTGTTCACTGTAAATCTTCCTTGTGGAAGTTACCATAGGCATTGCAAGCTGTTTTGCATAGCCGGGATGACTGCTGAATTTCATTGAATATATGGCGTTCTTATACATACCGTCTAGCCGAAAGGGTGACACATTACTGCAGTAAATCCCTTTGCTCACAATATCCTCCTGTATTATGTTTTCGGCACATTCTTCACAACAAAGGCTGTTTGGCATAATTATTATATTGCAGTATGGGCATCTATCCGGGTAAAAGCAGTTTGTAAGCCTGTCCAGTAAAACCTTTATACGCACCTTGTTACTCTACCTCTCTTATAATAAAATCCTTTAATGCAGAGTACCTAAGGGTTTTCTTATTGTTTTCAACCATACGGTACAGCGTATTGCTGCTGCCTACAATTATAAGCAGCCTTTTAGCTCTTGTTACTGCGGTGTAAAGGAGGTTCCTGTAAATTAACTGCGGCGGGTTATTATAAAGAGGAATTATAACGGCGTTAAATTCATTACCCTGGCTTTTATGCACAGTTACTGCATATGCCAGCTCTAAGTCAGCGGCACTTTCAGCGTCATATAGAGCTACCTTGTCGTCATATGTTACCTGAAGCACGGCAGGACTGCCTGACACTGCTGTCAAAATTCCAATATCGCCGTTGAACACACCCTCACCGGTTTCACCGCTGTCCTTTGTCCAAGGTATATCATAGTTATTTTTATTTTGCATTACCTTGTCGCCCATACGAAGTATAGTACCATTTATGTTTATCTCACGCTTAAAGCTCGCCTTTGGGTTTATACTTGCCTGTAAAACATTATTTAATTCCCGTGTTCCTATTTGTCCTTTTCTGCCGGGACATAAAATTTGAATATCATTCAGTGGCGACAGGCCATAGCTTTTAGGCAGTCTTGTTGTAAAAAGCTCGGCTATGGTGGTTGTAAGCGAGCTAAGGCTTGTGCGTTTCATAAAGAAAAAATCACCTGTAGTACTGTCAATTACAGGCTGTTCGCCCTTAACTATTCTATGAGCATTTGTAACTATCAGGCTTTCCATAGACTGTCTGAAAATCTCATTCAGCTGAACAACAGGAATTTTGCCACAGGCTATTAGGTCAGATAAAATATTGCCTGCACCTACACTTGGCAGTTGGTCGCTGTCGCCTACCATAATCAGCCTACAGCCCAGCGGCAAAGCTCTCATAACGCTTTCAAAAAGCTGTGAATCCACCATCGAAAGCTCATCTATTATTAATGCGTCACATTCAAGTACATTTTTGTCATTACGCATAAACACAGGCTTATCCTGCTTATTCCATGTAACCTCCAACAGTCGGTGAATTGTTTTTGCCTCGCAGCCTGTAAGCTGAGCCATTCTCTGTGCGGCTCGTCCTGTTGGAGCTGCAAGAGCCACCGTACTTCCGCTTCGTTTTAAAATATTAATAATGCAGTTAAGCGTTGTGGTTTTTCCAGTACCCGGCCCGCCTGTTAATATAAGCATACCCTTTGTAAGTGCCATTTTTATTGCTGTACGCTGCAGCTGTGCATAGGTAATACAGCTTTCATGCTCAACATAATTTATCTCATCGTCAATATTATCTATCTGCTCGGCAGGGAATCGCAGTGCCATGGCAATTCGTGTTGCACTGTAGCTTTCGCAGGAATGCATCTCCGGCAAAAAAATAAATTCTTTTTCACCTACAATATCTACGATTAACTCGCCCTCACTCAGCATATTATTAAAATTTTCTTCTACCTTTTCAGTGCTTACCTGTAAAAATTTGCAGCAAGCCTCAATAAGCTTATTCATAGGCAAACAGGTATGGCCGTTATTCTGATTGTGATATAAAATATGCAAAAGTCCTGCCCGCACCCTGCAGTTATCATCAAATTGTCTGTTCTGCTCAATGGCTATGTTGTCAGCAATTTCAAATGAAATATTAAGTCCATGGTTACACAGCATATAAGGATTTTCTTCTATTAGCTCTATAACCTTATTTCCATACATATTCCAGGCGTTTATAGCTTGATGTGACGATATACCGTACTGTGCCAGCTGTGTCATTACCTTTCTTATACCAAATATTTTTTGCAGCTCGTTGCTCATAGCAAGAGCCTTATCGTTGCTTATACCCTTAATTTTTGCCAACCGTTCAGGCTCATTTTCTATAACCTCCAGCGTCTTGTCACCAAAAGCCTCAACAAGTCTTTTAGCGGTTGTAGGCCCAACGCCCTTTATAGTACCCGAAGACAAATATTTTAATATAGCCGATGAGGTAGAGGGAATAGTTCTTTCGCAAGCCTCAAAGGTAAACTGCTCACCATAGGTAGGGTGTTTTTTGTAGCTTCCTATAAGCTTAACCTCTTCTCCTACACTTACAGAGGCTGCCACACCTACTGTAGTAACTGTTTCGTCACCGCTGATTATATCCATAACAGTGTAGCCGTTGGCTTCATTTCTAAAAATAATATCTTCTATTTCTCCGGTAAGCTCAATTAATTGTTTATTATTCGTCATTTTTTAACTGCTCCAAATTGTAAATTTATATTTTATGAACATTGCAATATAATACAAATTGTTTTATAATAAATTGGTTGATAAATTATAGAAGTGAACTTCTAAGTGAAAAGGAATGAGTATAGTAATGGAATTTTACGCTAACGAAGGTAAGAAATCCGGCGTTGAGGTTAACGGTAAAAAATATATGCGTCACTCAATTAAAACCCACTTTGTAAAACAGGGCGAGGATTATGTAGAGGTATTTAAAAAATATGTATCTCCTCTCTACCAAGAGGGCGATATAGTTTCTACAAGTGAAAAGATTATTGCTCTTTGTCAAAACAGAGTTGTTAAGAGGGAAGAGCTTAAAATCGGTTTTTGGGCTAAGCTGCTTTCAAAGTTTGCATCTCACCCTGACACAGGCTACGGTGTAGGCGAAACCATAAAAATGCAGTACGCAATTCATGAGGTTGGTCTTCCAAAGGTATTGTGGGCAAGCTTTGCAAGTGCAGTAACAAAGCTGTTTGGCAAAAAAGGTGTTTTCTACGAAATAGTAGGTACTGAGGTAAGCGGACTTGACGGCTTTTACGACAAGGTTTGGGATGAATACGGCGACATTGGTATCAAGATTCCGGAAAATCCAAACGGTGTTTGCAATGAGCTAAAGGAAAAGCTGGGTATGAGCTGCTTAATAGTTGACGCCAACGACCTGGGACAAGAGCTTTTAGGCTGTTCAGACGACCTTAGAGAGTCTATACCTGCCGAGGAGCTTATTAAGTTTGTAAGAGATAACCCGTCAGGACAAGGTAAGGAACTTACTCCTATTATACTTATAAGACCGCTTGAAAACTTTGAGAAAAACGGTGACACCCTGGCACCGGGAGTTCAAGCCTAATTTATGTTATAATTATATATCATAATTACTTTTTTGACAATATTTCGGAGCATACTGTTTTGTACGGTATGCTCCCTTTAATTTACCGCTGTTTTTGCTTTTGATACAAATATTTTGTTAAATGTTTCACTGTCCATATAGTCCAAAAAGCTGTATTCGTCACATAATCTTTGTGCTATTTCTCGGCTTTCACTGTTACAGCCATAATCAACACAAACAACCCTGCTCCATTTACTGCTGCCCATCAGCATTGTTCTTTCGGCGGCACTTCGCAGCACCTGTTCAATACACTCCATAGTATCATCAATAGGTACAACAACATATATAAATTTGTTAGTTTTATTTCTTAACAAAAAAATTAAAATCATTTTCCATATGTAAATCAGTCCGGCTGCTGCAAGAAGTATAAATAATAAATCCTTAATTGTTTCAAACATAAAATCACCTCATTACATTTTATGTTTTTGGAAAAATATGGTGTGAATTTATTTTTAATTTCGGATAAAAATAATACAGACGAAAAGTCAAATTACAATTTATAAGGAGTATACTAATTATGGATAACTCATATGCTAATGAATCAATTAAGTGCACAGTGTACCAGTGCAAAAACCATTGCAGCAGCAAGGATAATTGTTCCCTGAATTGTATACAGGTAGGTACTCACGAATGCAACCCAACAGTTGACCAGTGTACAGACTGTATGTCATTTGAAAAGAAATAAGCATTAGTGAATTTGCTGCACCGCTTATTGTGTATGCACTAATTATTTATTTTAAAAAAAAATTAAGTTTTTTTATAAAAACACTTGATTTTTTTTAAAACATCAGCTATAATAGCAACTGTGATAAGGAATTGCTTATCACAGTTATTAATTGCTTACAACTTACAATTAACCCTAATACACTATCTGGATAGATCCCTTAGCTTTGCTAGGGGATTTATCTATTTACGGACTTATAAACAATTGCAGAGCATACTTGCTTCTATGTTCAAATGGTTTTCAAAACAATCCCATTTAAACAGATTTTGGAAAAAGTATGCTCTGCTTTTTTTGGCTCTGCGTTAATAGTGGTGGTAAGCCTAAAAAGAAATAAAATGATTTCCCGGGTAATATTTTAGCAATTATTATAAATACTAGCTATAAGGGGCTGATTAGATGAAAAAAATTATTATTGAGATTGCCGCAGCATTTGGCGTTGTAATATTCCTTTTGTTTTCAGGTGTAATGATTAAAAGTAATGTATTGGCAGTAAATGTTTACAGAGTTACAGGCACACAGCTGGAGGACACCGTTATCTGCTCGGGTAAAATTGAGTATACTGAAACCAACCGGGTTTCACCCGCTGCCAACGGCATTGTACAGGAGGTATTTGTAGAAAGGGGCGATACGGTGAAAAAGGGCGATAAATTATTTTCAATGCTTGCCAATATTTCAGCTGAAAATGTTAGGGGAGCCGACAAAGCCACTTTGGCAAATGTTGTAAATAATAATTCTATGAATGTAGAAGCCCCCGTATCCGGTACAGTGCTGTCTGTAGATATTAAAAACGAGGATGCAATAGCAGGCGGAGCAACAGCTATAACCATAGTAAACAGTAATAACCTTTGTGTAAATGTACCGATAAATGAAAATAAAATTTCTAAAATAAAAACAGGTCAGCCTGTTAAAATAACCGGAACAGCCTTTGAAAATCATAACTACAGCGGTAAGGTTACCTCCATAGACAGTATTGCAAAACAGGTTGTAACAACCACAGGCAAAGAAACTGCTGTTGATGTTAAAATTAGTATTGAAAATCCCAACCAACTTATAAAACAGGGCTATACGGCAAAATGCACTATAACTACCAACATAAAGAATAACGGCATAATAATTCCATATGAAACAGTTGAAATGGACAGCGAAAACAGCGGTACAGTGTATACATTTAATAACGGAAGGGCACAGAAGCAATCTGTAAAAATCGGCAATGAATATGAAAACGGTGTAGAAATAATATCCGGACTAAATAAAAATGATTTGGTAATTGAAGCACCTGAAAAAATCGGTAATACAGGTTCTGTAAGAGTAAATAAGCTGTTGGAGATTAAAAAATGATTGAAGAAATAATAATTTATCCTTTTAAAAATATGTTCCGCAAAAAAGGCAGAAGTCTTTTAACTGTTTTAGGTGTTGCTATTGGTGTTTGTTCTGTTATAATAATAAATAGTATTGGCTCTTACGGCACATATGCCGTAAACAACGAGCTTGACAGCTTGGGAATGGGCGGACTTACTGTGGCGGCACAAGCAAGCGACATTCCACTAGGCGAGAGCGAGCTTGACGCTATAAAAGGCCTTGACGGCGTTAAGAATGCCACACCTGTATATATGGAGGCTTCAAAGGCGGTGTCAGGCTTTGGAAAAAGCGAAAACGCCATAGTATGGGGTATAGACAGCAATGCAAAAAACATTGTAGCGTTACAGCCTATGTATGGACGGGGAATAAATAAGTCCGACATAAGAAATAACTCAAATATCTGTATGGTTGATCGGGCGTTTGCAAAACAAATGTATGGCAAGGAGAATGTGGTAGGACATAATCTGACAGTTACACTGCAGGGTAATACCGAACAGCTTACTATAGTTGGCGTTATAAAAACAGGCAGCGGACTTTTGCAGGCTGCTATGGGCAGCTATATGCCGAATTTTATATATATTCCCTACACAACTATGCAGTGCTTTACAGGGTTAAGCAATTATAATCAAATAATAACAAAGGCATCTGACGGAATTAGCTTAGCGTCATTAACAGACAAAATTGAAAGAAAGCTTTCTATAATTAACGGAACAGATAAAAGCAGCTATACAATCACCAATCTTGCACAACAAAAAGAATCGCTTACAAAAATACTTTCAATAGTGACAGCTATATTGTCTGCTGTTGGTGCGGTTTCACTAATAGTTGCAGGATTGAGTATAATGACTGTTATGCTTGTGTCAGTAGGCGAAAGAAAACGGGAAATAGGAATAAAAAAATCTATTGGAGCCGGCAGATTTGTAATTGTGCGTGAGTTTTTAAGTGAAGCTCTTATGCTTTCTGCTGCCGGATGTATATTAGGAATAGCAATAGCGTATACGCTGGTTTTTGCTGCTGCCAAACTAATTAATGTAACAATTATGATTGATACACTTACAATAGCCGTTACCTGTATGTTTTCAATAGCTTCGGGTGTAGTTTTCGGCGTATATCCTGCATTGAAAGCCGCAAGGCTAAGACCTGCCGAAACGCTTAGAGCTTTATAGCTGTTTTTATATATTATCATCATTTTTAATTTTGCTTATACAAAATTTTCAAATAATATTGTGCAGTAGGAGGGAGTAATTGTGCTCTTATGTAAACCTAACTTGCCTGAAGGCCCTGTCAAAGCGGTTGCTGCGTCCGGTGAATACAGTTATATAACTGACGAATTAAAAAAACTGGGCATAACGGTAGTTACTACAGCTCCGCATACCCGACTTCCTTATCCTGAAAGATTTCATACCGATTTGCAGCTTTCACATTACTCTAAGGGCAAAATATTAGTCAGCAGTAATACAACAACGGCGGAGGATAATATTGTTAAAAAATTAACAAATATTAGTGCAAATACCAATGCAAATATTAATATAAAAAAATCTATGTCGCTTTTAGGCAATAAATACCCATATAACATATGTTTTAACAGTGTTGTTATTGACAATAAATTAATATGCAATGTAAAATTTACAGCTAAAGAAATTATAAAGGAATTTAGCAAGCCTAATTGTAAAATTATAAATACTAAGCAGGGCTACTCCAAATGCTCTACAGCTGTTGTAAATAGTAATGCAGTGATAACAGCTGACGAGTCAATATTTAAGGTATGTAAAAAGAATAACATTGATGTTTTAAAAATAACTCCGCAATTTATAAGACTCCCATATTATAATTATGGATTTATAGGCGGATGCTGTACTAAACTTTCAAAGGATATTTTAGCATTTACAGGAAGCGTTAAAAATCACCCTGACTACATATTAATAAGGTCATTTCTGCAAAACTACGGAGTATATATTTTAGAGCTAAGTAATAAACCACTGCTGGATATAGGAGGTATTTTTCCTTTAACAGAATCAATATGATATTTTATAAGCTAATCGGTTCAGCCCCTACTCTAATTATACAAAATCTTCATTTTGTATAATTAGCTATATGTGGGTACAGCTGTTTCCCTTGTGTAAGCAATTAAATTAAATGAAACAATATAACACAATATTAATATAAGGATGGTAAGTCTATTGAGCAACATCGACTATGAACAGGTACCTGAAATTATAAATGAGTTTTTACTATATTTAGGTACGGTTAAAAACAAATCTCAAAATACAATAAAAGAGTATTATCTTGACCTGCGAACTTTTTTCAGGTTTTTAAAGGTTCGCAGAAGGCTTGTTGATAAAAACACTGAATTTAAGGATATTTCAATTAAAGATGTGGATCTTGCACTTGTAAAGTCCGTTACTATAACCGATATATATGAATTTATGAATTATAGCATAACAGACAGAAGCAACAGTGCAAAAACCAGAGCAAGAAAAGCCTCCTCCCTCAAAACATTTTTTAAATATCACACCCAAAAAAGCCTTAAGCTTGATGATGATCCTACTCAAAATTTAGAAACACCTAAAATCCCTAAAAAACTGCCGAAATATCTGTCTCTTGAGGAAAGCCTGGAGCTTTTAAATTCTGTCGATGGTGACCATAAAGAGCGTGACTATTGTATTTTGACTCTTTTTCTAAACTGTGGATTAAGACTATCCGAATTGACGGCTTTAAATCTTAACAGCTTTAAAAGTGAGCGTCAGCTTATTGTTACAGGTAAAGGCAATAAGCAAAGAATGGTTTATCTGAATGATGCCTGTGTAAATGCAATTAACGACTATAAAAAGGTTCGACCAAATGATGGTGTTAAGGATAAGGAAGCACTCTTTATCAGCAAGCAGTATAAACGAATGAGTCCTAAAACTGTGCAGGCAATGGTGAATAAATATTTAAAGAAGATTGGATTAGATGGTGCCGGATACTCTGTACATAAGCTTCGACATACGGCGGCTACATTAATGTATCAGCATGGCAATGTGGATATAAGAGTATTGCAGGATATTTTAGGTCACGAAAACCTTGGAACCACTGAAATATACACACACCTATCAGATAAACAAATGGAAAATGCCGCTAACGCCAATCCGCTGGCTAATGTAAAGCCTAGAAAAAAGGCAGCCTCCACAGATAATTCAAATGGAAATACTGATAGCTGAGATGTAACATAATATAAGCTTTAGGCAAACAGCAAATTATAATCTTAAAATTACATAGCTTTGATTATAATTATGTATTAATCCTTCTGTATGTTAATGCTTGGAGTATGGCCAACGATAATATTTTCAGCAACCGGTACTGTTGTAACCACTGTGGTGTAAGTATCTAAATCATCATCTGAGGTTATATATACCTTTGCAGTTACCTTTACATTTAATGTATGCTTGGTTTGGTTAATACCGCAAGAATCAAAGGTGCTTTCTATATCTGTAATTACGCTTGATGACAGGTATATTTTTACTATAATTTCAGGGCCTCTGCCGTTTAATATTTCGGCACCGCAAAAATCACCCAACCTATAGTTTACCTCCATTCCGCTCATATTACCTATTTCTTCCTGTGCGGCCAGTGAAATCATAGACTTAAAACGGTTTGCAGTAACTGTATTGGTGCTTATATTAGTTACAGTGCTGTCGTTAGCGTTTACTTTTACAAAGTCCTCGTAGGTATAATTATTTTCATCAAGTATTTTTAAAACAGCAGTGTTTATGGCAGTAGTGGAAAGCTCCTCCGCCTTTAGTCTGGTTAAGTCCAAAAAGCTGGGTTCTATTTGAGTTTCAAAAATTATGTAAGCAGATGCTATAAATAAGAAAAAACAAGCAAGTATGATTTTGCCTTTGCTTATTCTTCCGGTTCTATGACGCCGTTTCATAATAAACACCCCTAAATCATAATATAAAATAAAGTAAATAAGTTGCTTGTTTTTTTAAAATTTGTTGTCAGCTTGTTGTTATGTTGTTGTTATTTATAGTGTATACTATAGCCATAGAACGATGAACTGGTCAGTTAGATAAGTGCCATATGCTGACTGACTGTGCTGGTTTCTAGAAAATTTCTCACAAACCGATTATTTCGGTAAACTCTTGTAACCTTAAATGGAAAAGGCCTTAGGACTCGGTTTAACCTTCGGTCTTTTTTCGTTAAAACGCAAAACGAGAAAACATATTATAAGCATGCAAAAACACAAAATTATCAAGACTGTTCCGGCAAAGTTAATCACAAAACAAAAGTATATTCGGTCTTGATAAAAAATTTCCGCTCTGTTTTTCAAACAAGGGCGGAAATTTTTTGTAATTTTATATAGCCTACTTATATAGTAGATTTACTGCATTGACAATAAATAAACAAAGTAATATAATAATTACGGATAAAATAAATAGGAGATGAATTTAATTGAAAAATAAAAATTTAATTAAATTGGTTTTTACAGGACTAATGGCTGCACTTGTGTGCGTATCTACCGCAGTATTGGTTATTCCGTTGCCAACAGGCGGCTTTGCTAATTTAGGAGATTGCTTTGTTATAATTGCAGGTTATATGCTTGGTCCTGTTTATGGAGCTTTGGCAGCCGGAATTGGTGCAGGCTTGTCAGATTTGTTTTTAGGCTACGGCATTTATGCACCGGCAACATTTGTTATAAAGGCGATTATGGCAATAGTTGTTTTCTTCATAACCAAAGCAGCCAGAAAAAAATCATTTGCTCTGCAAATAACCCTAGCAGTAGTTGCTGCTGCAGCGGCAGAAATTGTAATGATAGGCGGTTATTTTGTATTTGAAGTTTTCCTCTATGGTGCAGCGGGAGCTTTGGCAGATGTTCTTGGCAATGCTGTACAAGGCGTATTTGGCTGTGTTACATCCGTTATTGTTTACACTGTTCTTGACAGAACGAAGCTGTTTAATCAGGCAGATAAATTAACAGGTGCGTCGTACTGATATTAAAATAAATATTCTATTGATAGGTGAACGCATTTGTGTTCACCTATATTTATGTAAAAGGACGGTATTATGAGTAATAACAGTATTTTTCAAAAGAAACCCTTTGTTGTGCTGCTTGCTTCACTTTCGGCTGTTACCTGGGCATTTGCCTTTCCTTTAATAAAGCTGGGGTTTAATGCGTTTGAAATTGCCGACGGCGACACAGGTGCAAAGACATTATTTGCCGGCATCAGATTTTTCCTTGCCGGCTTATTAACCTTAGCTTTGGCTTTGGTCGGCAGGAAGGATTTTTCAGAGGCTGCAAAAATAAAAAATACAGGGTGGTTATGCTTGTACTCTGTAGTAAATACCTCCTTGCATTATTTCTTTTTTTATATCGGTCTGTCCAATTTAAGCGGCTCAAGGTCTTCTATAATTGACTCTTTAAGTACATTTTTACTGATAATATTAGCGTGCATTATATTTAAAGGCGAACACCTTACAGGTAAAAAAATTGTTGGTTGTGTTTTGGGCTTCGCCGGAATATTGGTTATTAACCTAAGTGTTGACGGAAGCACCGCAACCGATTTTTCGCTTGGTGGTGACGGTATGCTGTTTATGAGTGCCTTATGCTCCGCATTTGGCGGAATTTTAACCAGAGTTGTAACGCAAAAGGTTGATTCCTTGGTGGCAACAGGCATCAGTCTTGCCCTTGGCGGACTGATTATGATTGCAGGCGGTGTGGCAATGGGAGGCTCTGTAAAAACAATTACACTGTCCGGAATAGTTATTTTACTGCTGTTAGTTTTGGTTTCCACAATAGGCTTTTCATTGTACAACAAGCTTATAAGCTGTAACCCTGTAGGTGAGGTTGCTATTTTTAACTCTCTTATTCCGGTGTTTGGTGCAATACTGTCGTGTATTATGCTGGGAGAGGAATTTTATCCTAAGTATATATTGGCAACGGCCTTAGTGGTTGCAGGTGTTTATATAATAAACAAAACAGGCAAAGCTAAGTAATAGCTTTGTTACTGCTATTACTTATATATTCCAAGCAACCGCAGAAAATAGAGAACGCCATTTGTGTTTGGTATTCATCGGTTTTTAATTTTTTTAATTCCGATGGGTTTGATATAAACCCGCACTCTACAATTACCGATGGATTTGTACAATTATAAAGCAGATAAATATTTTTGTCTGCTTTTTTATTTTCTCTTGTATTGTCAGGCTGCAGCATACCTGTAACGGATGACTGTATATTTTCCGCAAGCAGCCTGCTGTTTTCATTATTAGGACTGTAAAATATCTGTGTGCCGCTGTATTTTTCCTGCTCAAATTTATTTTGATGAATGCTTATTACTACTCTGTTGCTGTTTTTATTGAATATTTTTAATCGGTTGTGCATATCGGAAGCCTTTTTTGATTTTATACTTTCTGTGTTTTTGTCATATATTGCAGTATCATCAGTTCGTATCATTTCTGTTTTGTAGCCGCCGGATAAGAAAAAACTGTTGAGCTTTTCAGCAATTTTAAGGTTAATATTCTTTTCGTTTGTGCCGTCGGAGGCTACAGCTCCACCGTCTTCCCCACCGTGGCCGGCGTCTATAACTATTGTGGGAGGACTGCTTTTTGTGGTGCTTGCGGTTGCCGCTGTGTTGCATCCTACAAAAATAGCAGAAATTATAACAATACTTGTTAAAGCGATTATTGTAAATAGTATTAGCTGCCGTTTGTTTATAACCATAATAACCACCGTTCTTATTCTTTAGTAAGATTATATGAGCAGTAAAAAAGTTCTATGCAAAAATTAAAATAATATTTATAACTGTATATGTAAAAAGAATTGTTTTTATGTTATAATTAATATTCAAGATTATGGAGAACAGGTGTGTGAACTATGGAATATTACACAACAGGTGCCGGAATATGGGGCAATGTTTTTGCTGTACCATCTGATGTTGTAGATAAATATATAAAGCTTGCGGGTGCTGCACAGCTTAAGGTTTTGCTTTGGCTGCTGCGCAATAACGACAGGCGGCAACAAATAACAGCCAATGATATTGGTGCTGCGTTAAATATGAACCCTATTGATGTTAAAGATTGTATGGAGTTTTGGATAAGTGTTGGCTTATTCTCAAAAAATGATAAAAACAATAATGTCAGCGACAGCCAAAACGAAAGCAATGTAAACTACATACAACAAGCAGACGAGGTCAATAGTTCCGAAAATACAAATAACGAACAAAAAGTGTCTGATGTTGATGCAGCGGTACAGAATGATGTTGATAATAAGCTTACAGAAATAAAAAGTGATATGAACAGCTATGTTCCCCCTAAAAGGACTATAGCCAAAGCCCAAAAGCCGGATCCTATTGAGGTAGCACAGCGTATTTCTCAGGATGAAAGCTTTTCTGCACTGCTTACCGAAACAGAGCAAATTTTGGGCAGACCGCTTACACATAACGACTCCTCTACCCTTTTGATGATACATGACCAAGACGGACTGCCATATGAGGTTATTACTATGATTTTGTACTTTGCAAAGTCAGAAAATAAGCTTAAAATGAGCTATATAGAGGCTTTAGGCAGAGAATGGGGCAGTGCTGAAATCGACACCCTCGAAAAAGCAGAGGAGAGAATTAATGACATACTAAGCAGGAAAGCTGCATGGAACATAGCAAGTGAAGCATTTGGTCTAAAGCTCAGCGGTTCACCGTCAAAAAAACAAATTGAGTTTGCCGATTTGTGGATAAACAGGTGGGGCTATACACCGGAAATGCTGAGAATTGCCTATGAAATTTGTATGAACAGCAGAGGCGAATTTAACCTGAGCTATGTTAACGGTATAATTAAAAAATGGCACGCAAACGGTATAATGACTGAAGAGGACATTAAAAATAAGACTAAAACTCAAGATAATTCGTCACAATCAAAAGGTGGCTCAAATAATAAATCCTCTAAAAATTCAAACGATGGCGATACCTCATATGATATAAACAGCTTTAAAAATTATGATATATTTGAATAAGGAGGCAATTCAATGGGATATGATAAAAGTATATATATAGAAGCTGACAGTATAATGCAGCAAAGAAGAAACACAGCCATAAAAAATGCCGACATATCAAAAGCTGAGTTTTACAAAAAATATCCGCAGGCTGAGCAGCTTAACAAAGAGCTTGCCTCCACCCTGTCCCAAATTACCCGCCTTATGCTTAAGGGCGGCATTAACCTAACAGAGGCTCTGCTACAGCTTAAAGAAAATAATTTGGCAACACAGGATAAGCTAAAGGCGATATATAGGTCTGCGGGGATTAGTGAAGAGGAGCTGGAGCCAAAATTTGTTTGCAGCAAATGTCAGGATAAGGGAAATATAGACGGCAAAATGTGCGATTGTTATAAAAAGCTGGTAAAAGATATTGCCTGCAATAACCTCAATAAGCTTTCTCCGTTTAGATTGTCGTCCTTTGATACATTTTTGCTGAAATATTACAACGATAATAATAAAAATGATGGTAATCCGACCGATCGTGAAAGAATGTCAAAATATTTTGAGTACTGTAAGGAGTATGCCGCCGGCTTTAGCGAAAATTCAAGAAATATATTTATGCGTGGAAATACCGGCTTGGGTAAAACTCACCTTTCACTTGCTATAGCAAAAACCGTTATAGAAAACGGCTTCGGCGTTATTTACTGTTCTACTCCGGAAATCCTGGCAAGACTTGAAAAGGAGCGTTTCGGGAAAATTGAAACAGATGAGGACTCCGAAGAAACATTAAAAGCCTGCGACCTTCTTATCCTTGATGACCTTGGCTCAGAATTTCATACTGCTTTTACTAAAAACACAATTTATAATATAATTAATTTTAGACTAATACATCAAAAGCCTACAATCATCAGCACAAATCTTGAATTTGAAGATTTGGAGGCTATATACTCAAAAAGACTTATTTCAAGACTTATGGGCGAGTATGTAATAATGAATTTTGTCGGCACAGATGTGCGACAGTTAAAAAGACTGGAAAAATATAAATAATATATACATCGTTGGATTAAATTAATTATTTTACAAAAAAGCTCTGCTGCCTGTATTGCTTTCAGACAGCAGAGCTTTTTATGTTTTATTTATGCAGTAACATATTTAGGTTATCAGAAATTATTTCTTGCTGAAATATCGGTAATAGGTAAACGGTCGCTGTGCTTTGCACTTGGCTTTTGGTCAGGATAACCTATAGGAAGTAAAGCTACAACCTTATAGCTTTCAGGAATATTCAGCACGCTTTGGGCTATTGCAGGGTCAAAAGAGCCCACCCAGGTTGAGCCTAGTCCCAAAGAAGCGGCTTCAAGCATTATATGAGTTGCAACAATGCTGGCATCAACTATGCCTTCATCGGCATTATCATATTTACGCTTCCATGATCTTTCTGTGTCGTAGCATACTACCATCATAAGCGGAGCACTAAATGTATATCGTGTGCATTTGTTTTCTTCCAAAGCCTTTATTTTTTCTTTGTCGGTTAAAACGAGTATTCTTTGCGGCTGAAAATTTACAGCTGTAGGAGCAAGCTGTGCGGCTTGCAGCAGAGCATCGATTTTCTCATCCTCAACCGGCTTATCTTCAAATTTTCTGCAAGAATATCTTTCCTGTGCTAATTTTAAAAAATCCATTGTGAATGCCTCTTTCTTAAAATTCTAATTTCCTATGACAAGACTTCAGCTTATTAACTGTATTGTCATATATAACTATCTGCTATTTGGAAATTCAGTAAATAAAGCCAAAAGCTTATGGCAATTCCCACTAAATCGGATATTAACATATTAGCTTGTTAAAGTCAAGTAATTAGCTGTAAAATAAATGTACCGATTACTGTAAATTATTTATACAGTAATCGGTACAAAATTATTGTTTTATTTTTTACTGTTCGGAGTTGTCCTTCTTTTCTGTGTCCTCTGACTTTTGGTAGATTACAACAGGTGTGCCTACCTTGACCTTTTCGTACATTTCCTCAACCTTATCATACGGTGTATTTATACAGCCGTGAGAACCGTCATAAGTATATGTATCTCCGCCGTATTCATAGTCTGCTCTCCATGTAGAATCGTGAATACCTATTCCATCATAGGTAACAGCCATCCAATAATTTACATAGGTATCCCAATTTTCACCAACAAGCCTTGCAGGGGATTCTTTATTAAATATATCAAACAGACCGGTTGTGGTATCTCTGCCGTATTTCAGGCCGGTTACAACAGGCGTAGACACTACAAGCTTGCCTTTCTCATAGTACCACATATGCTGCATATCAAGGTCAATTTCGATATATGTGTCAGGTACATTATACTTGTACACACGATTTCCCGTTGTGCAGGTTGTATCCTCTGTTTTGTAGTTGCTGTATACCTTTGTTTTTCCGTCGTCAGCTACATAGTAAGCACAAACTCTTACATAATATTTTTTATTCACTGTAAGCTGTTTTGTTAAATAAACGGTGTCGTCTGTGGTTCCCTGCAGCTTGTAAGGGCCGTTTTTGCTTTCTGACATATAAAATGCATAGCCGTCTGCACCGTCAATAGGGTACCATTTTGCCATAACACGCTTGTCACGGCTGAACACCTCAATTTCAGGTGTTTCGGTAACTGTACCGGTTGAAACCTGACGGTAGTCGCCGTAGTAATATTTACCGTTAGATTTAAAGTAAGGAACTACCCTATAGCTGTATGCCTGCTGTTCATTTAGATTTTTATTTGTATATGTAGTTTTTTTGCCGTCTTTAATTACAGCGTATTTAACATATTTGCCGACATTAGACTTGTAGACATAATCATATGCATTTTCGTCATATACCCACTCGCCTTCATATTCGTTTTCGTTGTTGCTCATTCTGTAAACAACATAGCCGCTTGCATTAGCTGACTCGTCCCAAGAAATTGTTAGCGAATTGGTTTTTTTAACTATAGTTTCAAGGTTTTGTACCTGCGACGGTGAGGTTGCTGTTTCAACAGCAGTGCCCTTGCCGCTGTAGGATCTTTTACCGTCGACCTCCTTGTATGCAGCTACATAATAGCTGTAATAATGTGACGGCGTAAGCCCCTTGTCTGAATATTTTTCGGAGCCCTGTACATCACAAATTTTATTGTATTTTCCGGACTTTGAGTCGCTTCTGTAAACGGTGTATCCGGTAGCTCCCTCAGACCTTGTCCATTTTAATGAAATGGATTTTTCATTTTGCGACGCAACCTGTAAACCCTTTGTATCAACAGGGCTTGCGGCTGTTTTTACGGTTTCGGCCTTGCTGTAGGAACGGTGACTGCCGTCGCCGTTATATGAGCGTATTTGGTAGCTGTACTGCATAGCAGGTGCAACATTAATGTCCATAAATTTTGTTATGTCAGAGCTATTCAGCTCTGTATAAGGATTATACCGACCGTCTGTAGTTCTGTCGGCACGATAAATAACATATCCGTCAGCATTTATTCCCTTATTCCAGCTTAGTATAATAGACTTACTTGTTTGTTCGCTTGAGCTGAAATCGTCAACACAACTTACTTTATTGTCTGCCGACACCACAACGCCAAACAGCGAAAAGCCTGCAATCACTGCGGCTGCAATTATTATTTTTTTAACATTATTTTTATTCACTTTAATACTCCTAATCAAAACTAAAACACCACTAATAACTAATACATGACTGTATTCATATAACCTTTACGGTACAATTTTAGCACGGATATATATTTATTGCAATACAAGTTTCGACTAATTTAAGGAAAATTTTATATTTTTTTTGTTCTAAAATGTACAGACAATATATTGGCCGGAAAACTAAAAGCATTGATTTTAAACGCAATAAGTAATATAATTTATTTGTTAATACACACCATAGCGGCTTGAAATTGGAAGTGAATTTTTTGAACAATATAATCAGAAGAACTTGGGCGGAAATTAATCTTGATAATATAAAACACAACTATAATTTAATAAGAAAAAAGGCAAGTCCAAAAGCAAAAATTTGCTGTGTAATTAAGGCGGATGGATACGGTCACGGTGCTGTACAGCTGGCTAAGCTTTACGAAGAGCTGGGGGCTGATTGGTTTGCCGTTTCCAACATAGAAGAAGCATTAGAGCTGAGGCAAAATAAAATCAGTTTGCCTATATTGATTTTAGGCTACACCCCTGCCGAATGTGCGGTCTTGCTTGCACAAAACAACATTGCACAGGCGTGCTACAGCCTTGAGTATGCCGAAGGTCTGTCGGACTGTGCTAAAAGGAATAATGTTACCGTTAATATACACCTCAAGTTAGATACAGGTATGTCAAGAATAGGACTAATGTGTCAAAGCTTTCAGCGTGACTGCAAAAGTATAGATACAGCTGAAAAAATATGCAGACTAAGCAATTTGCACCCGCAGGGGGTGTTTACCCACTTTGCGGTAAGTGATGAAGCAGATGACGGCAGAAATTTTACAATGCAGCAGTTTAATTGCTTTATGCATACTATAGAACAGCTTGAGAAGCGTGGCATTAGGTTTGAAATTCGCCACTGCGCAAACAGCGGTGCAATTATAGATTATCCCGAAACTCACCTGGATATGGTGCGTGCAGGTATTATTTTGTATGGTCTTTCGCCGTCCTGTAAGCTTAAGGGTAAGCTTGATTTAATACCGGCAATGGAGCTTAAAAGCGTAGTATCTCTTGTTAAAGAAATTGAAGAGGGCTCTACGGTAAGCTACGGCAGAACATATACAGCACCAAAGAGGTTAAAAGCAATAACCGTACCTGTTGGCTATGCTGACGGCTACATACGAGCAATAGGCAAAGAGGGCTATGTAACAGTACACGGTAAAAAAGCTAAAATTTTGGGCAGAATATGTATGGACCAGCTTATTGCAGACGCTGCCGAAGCAGACAATGTAAAAATGAATGACGAGGTACTGCTGTTTGGAAACGGCAAAAACGGACATATACCTACTGCCGATGATATTGCAAAATGGACAGACACCATAAATTACGAGGTGGTGTGCCTTGTAAGCAAGCGTGTGGCAAGGGTTTATCTGCAAAACGGCAAAGAGGTCGGCACAGTTGACCATCTGCTTAAATAACGAGGAAAAGAGGCACACAAATGAAACTTCTTGTATTGGACGGCAATAGCATTTTAAACAGAGCCTATTACGGTATAAAGCTTTTAACAACCAAAAACGGCGAATACACAAACGCTGTATATGGTTTTTTTAATACTATGCACAAAACAATTGCCGATACTTCTCCGGATGCTGTAGCAGTTGCTTTTGACCGACGGGAGCCTACCTTCAGACATAAGGAATACAACGGCTACAAGGCAAGCAGGCATGGTATGCCGGACGAGCTTGCACAGCAGCTGCCTGTTGTTAAAGAGCTTTTGGAAAAGCTTGGGTATACGCTGGTGGAATGTGTCGGCTATGAGGCTGATGATATTTTAGGAACTCTCGCCAAGGCTTGTGAGGACAGCGGCAACACCTGTGTTTTGGCAACAGGTGACCGTGACAGCCTGCAGCTTGTAAGCGGTGCAACAAATGTAAGGCTTATTACAACAAAAAGCGTAGTAACCTATGACGAGGCTAAAATTAAAGAGGAGTATGGTGTAACGCCACATCAGCTTATAGATATTAAGGCAATTCAAGGAGATACCTCCGACAACATTCCCGGTGTAAAGGGAATTGGTCAAAAGGGTGCTTCGGAGCTTATAGAGAAATATGGAAGCCTTGACTATATATACGATAATATAGACAGCCTTGAGCTTAAGCCCGCAATGTATAAAAAGCTCGAGGAGGGTAAGGAGAGTGCATATTTAAGCAGATATTTAGGAGAAATCGTTAAAGATGCCCCTGTTGATACAGAGCTTGAGCATTATATTCCCAAAGAGCCGCAGTATCAAGAAGCACTTAGCATTATGACAAAGCTTGAGCTTTTCACACTCATTGATAAATTTGGGCTAAATAACGGCACAGTCTCCCCTGTGGTTAATGAAAATATTGATATTGTTAAATTTAATTTAGTATCCAATACAGATGCAAATTTAGAAGAAATTATTAATGATGAAGTTGTATCTGTTTTGTACACCGGTAAAAATACACTTGTGTCGAACGGTGTGAATATTGCGGTTAGTAATGACTGCGGTGTATTGTATAGACTGTTTAGCAATAGCAACGCAAAAATTACCCACGGTATTAAGGGAATTTTTGCGTTGCTTGATGAAAAATCAATTGAGCCACAGGGTGAAATTTTTGATGCTGAGCTTGCGGCGTATTTGCTTAATCCGTCAGCATCGTCATATGACATTGACCGACTGGCACAGGAGTACAACGCACCTGAGTTCCTGGTTGAAAATGCTGATGACAGTGAATTAAAGAATGATATTAATGCACTGGCACAGCTGGCGGTTGTTTCAGAAAATATCGAAAGTGAAATTGAAAAAAATAATCAAAAGGAGCTTTTGTATAACATTGAAATTCCCCTTGCCAATGTGCTTGCTTGTATGGAAAACCGTGGCTTTATGGTAGATAGAAAGGGAATTGAAAGGTTTGGCAACAACCTTGGCGGCAGAATAGACGAGATAAAGCAGGAAATATACAACCTGGTGGGTTACGAATTTAATATAAACTCACCTAAGCAGCTAGGCACAGCACTTTTTGAAAAGCTGGGACTGCCGCCTTTAAAGAAAACAAAAAGCGGCTATTCCACAGGCGCAGAGGTACTTGAAAAATTGGCTGACGAACACCCTGCCGTTGCATATATTATGGAATACAGGCAGCTTTCAAAGCTAAAGTCTACCTATTGTGACGGTTTATTAAAGGTTATTGACGAAACAGGAAGAATACACTCAAGCTTTAATCAAACCGAAACAAGAACAGGCAGAATAAGCTCAACAGAGCCGAATTTACAGAATATACCTGTTAGAACAGAGCTTGGCAAGGAAATGCGCAGATTTTTTACTGCGGCTGACGGCTGTGTTTTGGTTGACGCCGATTATTCCCAGATTGAGCTTAGAGTTCTTGCACATATTGCTAATGACAAAGAAATGTGCAATGCATTTATAAACAATTACGATATTCACACTATTACGGCCTCGCAGGTGTTTGGTATGCCGGTAGAAATGGTTACGCCACTTATGAGAAGCCGTGCAAAGGCTGTAAACTTCGGTATTGTATATGGCATTGGTGCGTTCTCTTTGTCAAAGGACATTGGTGTATCAATAAAAGAGGCTGACCGTTATATCAAGGCGTATTTAGCCCACTACAGCGGTGTTGATGAATATATGAAAAATATTATTGAGCAGGCTAAGGAAACAGGCTATGTGGAAACAATGTTTAACCGCAGAAGATATTTACCGGAGCTTTCTGCCTCTAACAAAATGGTTCGCTCTTTTGGTGAGCGTGTAGCAAGAAATATGCCTATTCAGGGTACTGCCGCCGATATAATTAAAATTGCAATGATAAGGGTGCATAACAGACTAAGGGCAGAAAATATGCGTTCTAAGCTTATTTTACAGGTGCACGATGAGCTTATAGTTGAAGCCCCTATAGATGAGGCCAAAAAAGCCGCAGCCCTATTGCAGGAGGAAATGGAAAACGCTGTGCATTTAAGCGTTCCGCTTATTGCCGACGCCGCTATAGGAAAAACCTGGTACGACGCAAAAGGATAAAAATCTTATAATTAAGGAGGAATAAATATGTGGAAGGAATTAAAAGAATTTATTGATTATATGGAAGATAAAACAAGCAAGGAGCTTACAAAGGAAGAAAAGAAAGAGCTTAACGAAGAGCTGCAAACTAAAATCGGTTACTTTCAACATGAAAGGATTGTACATTTTTTAGTTACGATGCTTGTTGCAATATGCACCATAATTTCCATAATGGGCTTTGTGGCGTTTAAAAGCATAGGGCTTGCTTTGCTGTTTGTGGCGTTGATGTGTCTGCTTGTGCCGTATATAGTACACTATTTTCATTTGGAAAATGGTGTACAAAAGCTTTATACATATTACGACAAGGTAAAGTAAGGAGATTATACATTGAAAATTTTATTTGTTTGCACCGGAAACACCTGTAGAAGCCCTATGGCTGAGGGCATATTTAAAACCTTTATTACTAAGGATAACAAGCTAAAGGATATTCAGGTAAGCAGTGCGGGATTAATGGCAACAGAAGGTCAGAAAGCTACTGAAAATGCAGTTATTGCCTGTAAGGATTTTGATGCTGATATATCAGGGCATATATCCCATTCTATTACCACAAAAATGCTTGACGAAACCGACCTTTTTGTATGTATGACTATGACCCATGCTCAGGCATTAATGAGCGGTAATGTACCTAAGAATAAAATTTATGTGCTGAATGTTCAGGATCCATTTGGCGGTAACTTAGAAACATATAAGGAATGCTGCCATAACATATATGACCAACTTTTAATTTTGGCACAGCTTATTGAGAGGAAGCTGGAAAATGACAAGCATAACTAAAATGCAGAAGTGCCATACATATGAAGTTGCAGAGGTTGAAAAGGCCTGTTTTAGCAAACCTTGGTCGCAAAAGGCCATAGAAGCTGAGCTTAGCAACGGCAGCGCCCAATTTTATGTACTTACAGCAGATTCACAGGTTATAGGCTACTGCGGTATGCACATAGCCGCAGACGAAGCATATGTTGCCAATATAGCTGTACTGCCGGAGCATCAAGGCAATGGCTGCGGAAAAAAGCTTACCTCACATTTAGTAAAAACGGCAAAGGAAAAAGGCTGCAGTTTTATTACCCTTGAGGTTCGTCCGTCTAATACTAAGGCTGTAGCTCTTTACAAGAATTTAGGCTTTGAGGAGAATGGCAGACGCAAAGGTTTTTATACATCGCCTACAGAAGACGCATTAATTATGACTCTTAATTTTGAATAGCCGCCCGAGTTCGGTGTTTTGACCGTTCCGGGCGTTGTGTCGTTGGTGTTGTTGGGTTGGTTCGGGCGTGGGTGTTGTGTGGGCTTGTGTGGGGGCGTTTTAAGGCGGCTTTATTGCGTAGGCGTTTGGTATAGGGGTTGCACGTTTCCGGGCGTTGTGGGGCGTTCTATGCGGTGTGGGGGGTGTACCCGGTGGGGGATATGCGACAGCCGCCGAGCCGGGAGGGAGTTGCTTAAATACCCCGAAAAAAATAAAAAGACCTTATTAAAGATAAATTTTTATCCTATTTGTATTGATAATCCCCACATACCATGCTATGCTACTATCAAACAACATAAGGAGGTAACAAAATGGTTAAGAGTAATATCGAGCTGGACGTAAAGGTGAAGCTCCTCGAAGCTGATAAGACACAACAGCAGTTAGGTGAGGAAATCGGCACGACAGGTCAGTACATCAACCGAGTAATGAAGAAACCGAGTGGCGTAGTCAATGAGACTTTTGTAAAAATGATGGAAGCTCTCGGGTACGATATTGTTCTCACCTACTCGAAACGTGAGGAGAAGTAGTAAAAGTAGTTAAAAATCAGTTTTTGCGGTAACTTTTGCTATATATGCGTGTACTAAGAGGAAGTTACACGCAAAACCTTAAAAACAACTACTTTTACTACTTCAAAAAGTGAGAAAAGATTAAAAATTGTCCGTTTTGGATAATGGAGGTGATTATCTCGTGAAAAAAGCGATTGGTTATATCCAAGTATCGACCGAAGAACAGTCTGCGGACGATAGATACGGCATTGAAGTCCAAAAACAGGCGAAACAGTCCTATGGTGACACCAACGGATATGAAATCGTGAGCTGGCTGGTTGATACAATCAGTGGTGCGAAGGATAATCGCCCGGAACTGGATAAGATTCTGTACCAGTCGGACGAACTACCCTTCCATGACGCAGTGATTGTGTTCAAAAACGACCGGGTGGCTCGTGACACAAGATTGTATTTCTACTACTTCTATACGCTCGAGAAGCGGAATGTGAAACTGCTCTCTACCGAGGAACATTTCTCGGAAGGTAACGATTTCGCCAACATATACCGCTCTCTGCTGATGTTCGTTCCCGAACAGGAACGAAAGAACATTGCTCTGCGTACTGGCAGAGGTAGAAATCTGAAAGCTCGGTGTGGTGGGTACTCCGGCGGCAACAAGCCCTATGGATATTACTGTGTTGATGGTATGCTGGTACTGAATCCCGAAGAACGCCCGATTGTGGAAACGATATTCCGGGAACATGACGAAAAGGAAACCTCTTTACTTGATATTTCCGATATTCTCTATGAGAATGGCTATCGCACTCGCAAAGGAAAGAGATTTCAACCTTCTACCATTCGAGGAATTCTGTCAAATCGCCTGTTTTATGAGGGCAAGTACAAATACGGAGATATGGGCTGGGTACAGGGCGTACACACTCCCCTACTCCCTTTGGAGGTGAAGTGATGAAGAAAATCTTATCTTTATCTGCTCGCCGGAGCAATGACGTTCAGATAACTTAATCTACTAAAGGAGTAAATACACATGAATGAATTAGGTAATGAAATCATTAAAGCGAAGGTAACATTGGTACTTAGAGGATACGGGTGGTTGACTTTAACTGATAACATACTCTATTGGAACAAATCGGCTACATCGTACATTGCGTTCGGTATGTTGAATACACTCACCGATAGTCACATTTGTATTCCGCTTGAGAACATCAGCAAAGTAGGAACTTATACCTATTTCCCAGGTGGCGGTTTAGTTGTGACAACTAACACAGGAGAAGAATTTAAGATTGCATTTAAGCATAAAAAAGATTTTAAGGTTGTATTCGATTATCTAAATGAGAGGTAAGTTATGATAGAGATTCTCATTTTTTCAGTATTGGTGCAGTGGAAGTTATGAGAATGAACAGTTTAATCATAATTAGGCATATATGGCTTTAGCTTAAAAGCCGCAGAGCCTTTCACGGCTATTGCTGTCTGATTTTCCAATTTAAAAGACTACTCGGAACACACATTAAAGGAATGAAGAAAATGAAAATTTTATCAATAGAAAGCTCTTGTGACGAAACTGCTGCTGCGGTTGTGGAAGACGGCAGAAAGGTGCTTTCGTCTATAGTGGCAACACAAGTTGAGGAGCATAAGCTGTATGGCGGTGTAGTACCTGAAATTGCCTCCAGACGCCATGCAGAAGCAATTTCGGGAGTGGTAAACGAAGCACTTCAGCAGGCTGATGCAACCCTGGATGATATTGACGCTATAGCTGTTACATATGCACCCGGACTTATAGGTGCTTTGTTGGTTGGTGTCAATTTTGCCAAGGGCTTGTCACTTGCAAAAAATATACCGCTTGTGCCAACACACCATCTGCGTTCACATATTGCATCAAATTATATAGCACACCCACAGCTTAAGCCGCCGTTTTTATGTTTGGTTGTAAGCGGCGGACACAGCCATATTGTTCTTGTAGAGGACTACACCAAAATGAAAATTATAGGCAAAACAAGAGATGATGCCGCAGGCGAAGCGTTTGACAAGGCGGCAAGAACTATGGGTATGCCGTACCCGGGCGGTATACATTTAGACAGGATTGCAGAGGGCGGTAATCCGGAGGCATTTAAGCTGCCATTTCCAAAGGTGGACAATGCACCGTATGACTTTAGCTTTTCAGGATTGAAAACAGCGGTAATTAATCTTATACATAATGCAAAGCAAAAGGGCGAAGAGCTTTCTGTAGAAGATGTATCGGCATCCTTTAGAAATGCCGTTGTAAAATGTCTTACTACTAATCTTATGAAAGCCGCACAGGATACCGGCAGTAAAACCATTGTAATAGCAGGCGGCGTTTCTGCAAATGCTCTTTTAAGAAGAAATTTGCAAAAGCTTTGTGATGAAAACGGCTTAGTACTGTATATGCCGCCAAAGGAGCTTTGCGGTGATAATGCGGCAATGGTTGGTTCACAGGGCTATTATGAATATTTAAGCGGACATACCGCACAGCAGGACTTAAATGCTTATGCCACAAAATCTATTGAGGAGGGTTAAGCCCTTGCATTGGTGATTTTGGCATACAAAAATGTATATAAGGGCAGCAGGTGTACCTCTGCCCTGTTTTTATTAAAAGCATAGACTGTTCTGTTTGAAATGCTATTAGTAGACACAAAGGAATAAAACTGATATAATTATATATATATAAATTAAATGCGGAGGTTTAAAATGTACGACTATTTAATTGTTGGAGCGGGCTTGTTTGGGGCTGTGTTTGCTCACGAGGCCAAGAAAAAAGGTAAGAAGGTGCTTGTAATAGACAAGCGTTCACATATTGGCGGCAATATTTATACAGAAGATGTAAACGGTATTCAGGTGCACAAGTACGGTGCCCACATTTTTCATACAAGTAATAAAGAGGTATGGGACTACATACAGCAGTTTGCTGAATTTAACCGATACACAAATTCACCTGTAGCAGTTTACAAAGGCGAGCTTTACAATATGCCTTTTAATATGAACACCTTTAATAAAATGTGGGGCGTTGTTACACCACAGCAGGCACAGGCTGAAATTGACAGACAGAAAGCCGAAATTAAAGGCGAGCCTAAAAATTTGGAAGAACAGGCTATATCCTTGGTAGGCAGAGATATATACGAAAAGCTTGTTAAGGGATATACAGAAAAGCAGTGGGGCCGCAAGGCAACAGAGCTGCCGGCATTTATTATTAATCGTTTACCTGTAAGATTGGTGTATGATAATAATTACTTTAACGACAAGTACCAAGGCATACCTGTTGGCGGATACACTAAAATAATTGAAAAAATGCTTGACGGCATTGAGGTAAGACTAAACACAGATTTTTTCAAAAACAAGGCCGAGCTTTCTGCTTTGGCAAACAAGGTTTTGTTTACCGGTATGATAGACCAATATTACAATTACAAATACGGCGAGCTTGAATACCGCAGCTTAAGGTTTGAAACCGAGGATTTACCGAATATAAGTAATTATCAAGGCAATGCTGTGGTTAATTATACAGAATATGAGGTCCCTTACACAAGAATTATTGAGCATAAGCATTTTGAATTTGGCTGTCAGGGCGGGTATGAAACTAACCATACGGTAATTACCCGTGAATACCCTGCTAAATGGAGAAAGGGTGACGAACCCTATTACCCAATGAACGACAGTAAAAACAACGAGCTTTTCGCAAAATATAAGGCACTTGCCGATAAAGAAGAAAATGTAATTTTCGGCGGCAGACTTGGTATGTATAAATATTTTGATATGCATAATGTAATTGCAGAGGCTCTAAGCTGTGCAAAAGAAAATTTGTAATAATAGAGACAAAATAAACATTTTATTTACATTTTCTTAATTAATTTATCTCTTCTTGTGTGGTAAAATTAATGCATAAATTGTTATAGGAGCAAATTTATTATGTTTCGTTTATACAAAATGGCAATTTTAGCATTAGGTGCAGTTACGGCAAGCACTGCCTTTTTTGCCTGTGCCGCAAACAACAATCAAACAGAATTTATTGCAGGCGTGGTAAACAAAAATTCTAAAACAGAATCTGTTGCGGAAGAATACAATATATACAAGGACTTTGAGTATAACATCGGCGATGACGGCAATATTTCAATTACAAGATATTTGGGAGAAGAAAGCTCTGTAAAAGTGCCTTCATACATTAACGGTCTGCCGGTGTCTGCTATAAGCTCTCACTGTTTTCAAAACGAGGATAATCCCCATGCTGTTAAGAGCGTTGCAATACCAAGCACAGTAAGCAGTGTAAGTGCCTTGGCTTTTTACAAGTCTAAATATCTTCAGAAAATAATTTGTGAAAAAAATGGAAGCTATGCTGATTCCAACGGAGTATTATACACGGCTGATTTTGCAAATTTAGTAGCTTATCCCGAAAACCGTCAGAATAAAGAATTTATTATGCCGGATACAGTTACAACTATTTGCTGTAATGCGTTTTCTTATTGTGACAATCTTGAAAGGGTTGTGCTGTCGCCTACGCTTGAGGTGATACCTGACTATGCCTTTTCTGAGAATGCTTCCTTAAAGGAGGTTCAGGCACAGCACAATATAAAAAGCGTCGGCTATGCCGCCTTTAATAAGTGCAAAAGCTTAATGAAAATATCCTTACCGTCTTCTGTTATAAAAATAAATGAGCAGGCTGTTATTGAATGTGATAAGCTTGAATGTATTGAAGCCGCCGGCAGTAATGACTGTATTATGGAGTTTGCCGACAGCTTGGGAGTAAGCTATAAAAGCCTGTACAATTAAAATGATTATTATTAAAACATATACCCAAAAGAGGCTGTGCTAAAGTGTCGCACAGCCTCTTTTGGGTATTGATATAGTTTTTTATGTTATACCGATAAAAGGAATAAAACTATTTTGTTATAATAATTTGATGAGGAACAATAACATTGTTTTCGTTAAACGCTATGTTTATGTTTTCCTCCAGCTTGTAGTACAAATCCCAGTAATCGGAAGTTTTGCACCAAAACTTTACATCAATTGTTAAACAGCGGTCATTATGGCTGAAAATACCTACAGTTATTTCCTCGTCCTTTAACACCTTATCTTCTGACAAAACAATTTTGCGTATTAATTTTTTAACCTCAAGTATATCGTTTTCATATGCAATGCTGAAGGTAAGGTCTACCCGTCTGTTCTCATTACATGAGTAATTAATTACACTTGAGCCTGTTATGTTTCTGTTTGGAATGACAACGGTTTTATTGTCAACCGTATTTATATGTGTTGAAAACAGGGATATTTTGGTTACTGTGCCCTCGTCAGAGCCTACTTTAAGATAATCTCCTTCTTTAAACGGATGCGTAAATATAAGTAAAACTCCACTTGCAATGTTTCCCAAGGTATCCTGCAAGGCCAAACCTACCGTAATTGTAGCTGCACCTACAGCTGTAATAATACTGGTAACATCTACCCCCATTTGACCAAGGGCTATTAACACAGCCAGCAGTCTAAACACCACAAGTAAAAGAGATTTAATAAAATATTCTGCCGATGAATCTATTTTACTGCGTTCAATAAACTTCATTATTAGCTTAGTAAGGTATTTTGCGATAAACCAACCTATAGCAAAAATAATAACGCCGAAAATAAGTGACGGCAGCTTATCTAAAAAGCCGTTTAAAAGCTTTTCGAGAAAGCCGGTTGACTGCTGTACTTGCTTTTCGATTATATCAGCACCGTCTGCTGTTGCGTTGGCTGCCGGTGCACTGAGAAGAAGGTTCATATCTTACCAGCCTTTCTTAGTTTTCCAACAGATAGTAAACAGTATTTGCAAATTTTATTGGCTTTGTATTTGCCAACTCCTGGTCGGTAAATATACCGGTTACTACAGTACCGTCACCAAAATATATTGTGCCCTTTCCGCAAGGCAAACCGTTTTTATAATTTCCGGTATATCTGTGGTCTGCATAAAGTATTGTACCCTTGCCGTCAGGCTTTCCGTTATTTAATTGCCCCGAAAATACTCCGCCAAGCATTGGCTGTTCTACAACAAATTCTTTATAATGTCTGAACTTTTCGTATTTGGTGTCTTTAAGCTTTGCCACATATTCAAGAGGCTGCAGCTCACGCAGAGAGACCTTCATGCTCTTATATGGCTCTCCTTTTTTAAATATACCCTCAAACTTCTTTTCGCCGTAATCGCTGAAAATACAGCCCATACCCTCACGATGATTGTTTTTTACATTGCCGTCATAAATAATGCTTGTGCCGTCCTTTGAATATTCATGCATATATACACATTCGCCACCGTTATAGAAGCATTCGTTTATAAGCACATTGTTTTTAATTATATTCACTCTGCCGTCAGGTATGCCATCTTTAAAATTGCCTGCCATAAAGGTATTTTTGTCAATATTTAATATGCCGGCACCGTTATATTTGCCGTCCTGCCACATACCGCAGTATTCCTCGTTGGTATGCTTATAGCTGATGCCAAAGCCGTTGAACATATCATTTTCAAAGCTGCCCATATAAACACATTCGTCATTGCTGTATAGTCTGCCTGTACCGGATTTTATACCGTCCGAAAGCTGTCCGTCATATACCTTCACACCGTTGCTGTAGCAGATACCGCTGCCGTTTGGCTTTCCGTTTAAAATAGTACCGCTATATATAATAACGCCGTTCTTGTCATATATTGAAAGCGTGCCCTTTGCCTCACCGTTTACAAACTTACCTGCACAGTAGCTGCCATTTTTGTCATAAAGTCTTCCGTCGCCGTTGTACATACCATTTTTCCATTGACCTTTATATACAACATCTCCGACAGAATTTTTAAGCACGCCCGTTCCGTTAGGAACACCGTTTGCAAATTCACCTGTATAGGTGCTTCCGTTATCGTAATAAAAGGTACCGTTTCCGTTATATATGTTCTTTTTAAAGCTGCCTGTATATTTTACGGTGCCGTCGGAATTAAACAGAGTGCCTGCTCCCTCTTTGCTTCCGTTTTTGTAGTCACCGCTGTATATTAAAACGCCGTCTGCTGAAATAACAGTGCCAAAATTTAAGGGTGTACCGTTTTCAACCTTAGGTATAAACATTTCGCCGTTTTCCAAATTAAAGGTTACCCTTGCACCATTTTTTTCAAAGGAGCTTCTTGCATACAGTAAATGACCAAGCTTATCGAACTTTGCACTGACATATTTTTTTGTATTATTTTCAAAGTTTGCGGCAGTTATGCAGCCGTCGGTAGCTCTGAATTCCAAGCCGAAGCCGTCGTAGTTATTATTTTTATAATTTCCTATGTGGGCAAGCTTGCCGGTTTTAAAATATGAAACGCCAAAACCGTTTTTCATATCCTCGGAATATTCGCCCTCGTAAAGTGTTCTGCCCTTTGCTGTGGCAGTTCTGCCGTACCCGCTGCGACGCTTCAAGCTGTCAAGCTCGCCAAAGTAATATCCCTTTTCCTTTTGTGAAAGTGAAATTTGTTTGTCGGCGTTGTCGGCCTCATTACCCGGATTTTTACAAACATCCACATCCTGCATAGCCGGAGCGTCCATAATATCTTCAGGTTTGGCATTAGAGCTGTTGCTTTCGGCAGCACCTATATCTGTGCCCTTATTTGTACCTACATTTGCCTTAGAGCTTGTAATTTCACTGTAGGTATCGGCCGCCGGCTTTAGTGCATTGCTTATTGCTTTTCTATAAGCAGTGCTTTTGTCATCGTTTAAAGCATCGGCCGATGAAGCGTTATCGACAGATGCAGAATTTGCAGCCTGTTGAGATGCTGTTTTTTTGTCAGCCGGTGCAGCGTATTTTACTTTAGGGGAAACGCTGTTTATATTAAGTACAGTCGCCGACGCTGCAAGATTTTTATACTTGACATTTTTGGTTAAATTGTCAATATTGAAATAATTGTTTTTATTTGTCTGACTTTCTTTTTTGTTGGATTTAGTGCCGTTTATAATCAAATTCCATCGTGCCTGAACCTCTTCGTCACCAAAATAATATGTTCTGCCGTTTACCGTTGCCTTAACCAAGGGCCTGCATTTTGCAACAGCTTCGTCGTTTAAATAAGTATTGTCAGATATTTCAAGTGCAAAAAGTATTTGCGGGAAGGATACTTCACCATCATAAAGTGCAATAGCCGCTCTGTCGTCATTTAGCCACGGCATTAACGAAACAGTAGGCTCACTGCTTCCATTTTTAAAATACTCTGTTTTTTGCCAGATATGGGAGTGATTAAAAAACATTCTTTTTACAATAAAACCTTTTTGATTTTTGTATATAATTCCATATCCGGACGGATCCAATACCAATTCCTCAGATGTAACACCGTTTGCTGTAGCTTTCCATTTAGTCTTAGAGTTGGTTTGAATTTGGTAGGAATATGAATAGGATATTCCGTTGTATGTAAATGAAAGCTTGTCCTTTGTTTTTTTACCGCCTGAAATAAAAAAACGACTGCGTGCATCTGTAAGAATATCTACAGGTACAGTCTGATTTTCTAAGCTGCAGTAGAAAACATTAAGGTATGTACAGTTTTTTTCCAACACATTGATATTTTGATTAGGCATTTTAATCCTCCCCCGCTTTTATACAGCAGACCTTTTTACAGCAAAATATAAAAAGCCTGCAATGACAAATAACCATTATATATACTACTACATCTTTTATGTTTTTTCAAGGAATCAAGACAATATACGGCACATATCAACAAAGTACACCTTATTTTTTGTACAAAATTAAGTATTACGGTTTCAAAACAAAGCAGGTATGCCAAGCTTTTTACCATGCTGCCGGTTGTGCCTGACTATACCTGCCTTAGTGAATAAGAGGTTTTTATTTTTTCGGGTTATATAATAAATGCCCGTCTTATAAATATATCATTTATTACTCAGCGGTAACCTCAAAGGTTGCCGGCTCGGTTGCCTGAACCTGACCTTGAGACTGTACAGTAGAGTTAGTACTCTCTTTAATTGGAATAGCCCTTGAGTAGGCCGCTGTAGAAAACAGTCTTTCCAGTGTTTCATAGTCGGCCACACCGTCACGGCGATTAAGCTCATTGTTTACCTGAAATTCCTTAACTGCACTTGCTGTAGAGTCACCGTAAAATCCGGTAGGATTTATCGGCAGATAGCCTAAGTCGTCCAGCCTTTGCTGCAAAGCAAGTACTACATAGTCTTGATCCTCCAAGCTGTACGAAATTCCGTCGTATAATTCTACTCCGTAATCCTCAGTTAAGCTCTTGCCCTTGACCTCTTTTTGCTTTGCCAGTCGGTCTTCTATATATTTAATGCCCTGTACGGCAGTATTACCTTGTCTGGTTAAATAAACAGACGGTATCTCAACAATTCTGTTTTTATTAATTACATTACTGCCTTTAAATTCATCACTTTGAAGAATTTTTGCTTTTAGTCCTTTTTCGCAAAGCACATAAAACGCAAAGCCCTCCTGCTTATCGGCGGCAATTATTCTGGATATGGGCATAGCACCGTTTTGATCCGTATCAACAGCTATATTTTGAACTCCTGCATATTCAAGAATTGTATTTGCAAACATATCGGTGGTAACGGCACTTTTATCATCAAGCTTAAAAAGATAACAGCCCTTTACTACATTGTTTTTGCTTTTTTCTGCCTCCATTGACCTGAGTACTTTATTAACAGACTCTTCGCCTGACCTTTCCCCTGTTATGCTGCCCTCCATAACCCTGCACAGGTTTTTATAAAGAAGCTTAAGCTCCTCTGTATCTGAGGCAGGCTTTATTCTAAGCACTGCTGTGTCGCTGTCCTTCATTGCCTTATAATCGCTGTATTCTATGCTGTCGGCTGTAAATACAACATCAGGGTTTAAATTGTTTACGGATGCCGTGTCAGGGTTTGCGTCTGTACCGTATTCCTTTACATTTTTTAATTCCTCCTGACTGCAATCCTTAGTTTTTGCTACAATTTTATCACTATAGCCGCAGGCAATAAGAATGTCGGCAGCATTATCGTCAAGTACTGCAACCCTTTTGGGCTTTGCTGTTATTGTGTCGTGACCTACATTTACAGGATACTCCTCTTGTTTACCGGTAAATTTGTCGATAGTTGTGCTAAAACTACTGCAGCCTGCAGCAGCGGCAAGAGTAATTGCACAAAGTGATATTGCCAGTATTTTCCTTAGCATATTTAACTCCTCCTGTATTTTTACATACAAACCTATATTAACTCTTTTTATGTCTGCTGTCAATTTTTACAGTATATTTAAGGGCATATAATGCTTTATATAATTTGTATACTCATTTAAAGCACGGCTAAAACATTTTCAACCTCCTTTGAGGCATTATCATTATTAAAATAATCAATATGGTATATCATAAAGCCGTTAATATTTTGCTTTTTACAGTATTCAACCTCTTTCATTAATATATCGTTGTCCTCCCTCCAAGTGCCGTCATCATCATTACTGCCGGCTTTATAAAGTGCCAGACCTACACATAAAGGTACCGTGCTGTTTTGCATTGCGTCCTGCCACTGTTTAAGCATTGTATCAAACGGAAGAACAGAGTGCTTAAAATTTACATATATTTGGGGGCATATATAATCTACATAGCCCTTGGTGCTGCACCAGGTGTAAATATCGGCACCAATGTTAAGACAGTTGTTTATATTTCCTTGCGGCGATATTCCGAAAATCACATTGCTTTTTATAGCCTTTATACTGCTGTATACACTGCTGACAAGCATATTTACATTGCTTTTTCGCCATTGTATTTGGGTAAGGGGTATACACTCTGCGTCAAGGCCTTCTTTGTAATTAAGGTAGCTGTCGGCGTCTATTGCTGTTTCGGCAGCAGGATAAAAATAATCGTCAAACTGTATTCCGTCTACATCATAATTTTTTACAACCTCCTTAACGCCGTCTATAATTAATTTTTGTCCCTTAGTGCTTGCAGGATTTATATATTTACCACCGTCATATTCCAAAATATCATTGCTGTCCAGCTTGCTAAGCACGCCTTTTTGTGATAATTCCTTTGGAGTATCCTCAGTGCATATTCTGTACGGGTTTATCCAACCGTGAAATTTTAAATTATTCTTGTGGGATTGGTCTATCATATATTTTAATGGGTCAAAATTCATTTCTGCACCCTGCTTGCCTGTAACAATGTGAGAGCTTGGGTAAATTTTGGAGGTGTACAGTGCGTCTGAGAATGGTCTTATATGTACAATAAGCGTATTTATTTTATTCTCTTTTGCTGTATTTATAATTTTGTTAAAGCACTCTTTAAAGGATTTTTCGGTATGCTCCTTGGTTTCAAGGGACATATACGGCACCCACACACCTCTTATATTATCAACATCAGCCTTATTTATCGGCACCGCCTCCCCAAGCACATTGTATGCTTCGGACGCTCTCGGCTTAACGGGGCTTAGTGAGTTAAAGCAATAGGCTGTAATTGTAGCTATTACCAGAACAACAACCGCAATACACCATATTCTGTTGCATTTAATTTTTAATATCATTTGTTATCTTCCTTCCAATGTTTTTTCAGCAAAGACTGTCTTAACAATTTCTGTAAAATGTGCTATTATATATATACTTTTGGCACAGGCTAAATATTCGGTAACAATAGAGGTGGAAAATTGCGGTATTTACTATACGGCACTATAATTTATTTAGTACTTATAAATATAGTTGCAATTTTTATAACAGTAGCAGATAAGCAAAAGGCAAAGCACAACAGGTGGAGAATAAAGGAAGCTGATTTACTGCTTGTTTCCGCATTGGGCGGTGCAGTGGGAATGTATATAACTATGAGGATAATACACCACAAAACAAGAAAGGCAAAATTTATGGCAGGCATACCGATAATATTTTTTACAGAGCTTATAGCGGTTGTGTCGGTACTTTTGTGGGCGTCAAGAATATGAGTAATATTATTTTAAATTTTACAGTTCCAAAGGAATATAACGACACACAGGCAAAGTGGTTTTTGCGTAATTATTGCAATATCTCCGTAAGACTGCTGACTGCCCTTAAACTTACTCCGCTGGGTATAAGCCGAAACGGCAGCTTGCTGCGTGTAATAGATAATGTATATACAGGTGATGTAATAAGGGTTAAACTGCCGGAGGATAATAACAAAATTATTCCTGTAGAAACAGACCTTGACATTTGCTACGAGGACGAGCATATTTTAGTTGTAAATAAGCCGCCCTTTATGCCGGTTCATCCGACACACAACCATATTGATGACACCTTGGCAAACGGCGTTGCTTTTTATCTGCAAAGCAAGGGCTGTACAAGCTGTTTTAGAGCTATTAACAGAATTGACCGTGATACCACCGGACTTGTGCTGTTAGCCAAGCACAGCTATGCAGCCGCAAACCTTGTGAAGAATGTAAAAAAGGTCTATTCGGCAGTATGTCAGGGTATAATTACAGAGCCGGGGACGGTTAATGCAAATATATCTCTTTTAGAGGGGCATACTATCCAGCGTGTCGCAGGTACTGCAGACGGCGTGCATGCCGTAACACACTATAAGCCGTTAATTATCGGCAACAACCATACTTTACTTGAGTTTAATCTTGAAACAGGCAGAACACATCAAATACGGGTGCATATGTCATATATAGGTCACCCCCTTGCAGGAGATGATATGTACGGTGGTTCTTTGGAGCATATAAACAGACAGGCTCTTCACTGCAAAACCATAACATTTATTCACCCTGTTACTCACAAAAGTGTAACTGTAACCACACCGCTGCCAAAGGATATGGAGCAGGTTATAAATATATAACGGCGAATAACAGAATGAATATATTACAAACAATGTGAACAGTTATTAAATTTTTAGTAAATTTCGTTGATTACAAAAATGTAATGTGTTATCATAAATATGTAAACATTTTTACATAGAGAATTGATGGGGTTTTATAATGAATTCACTAAAAAAGCAGAAAAAAGAAGCTGTACCAAGAAAAAAGAAAGCGATTACGATTGTAGGAAGCACTTTGGCGGTAATAGTTGTGGCCGGTACTGCCGGTGCTTTGTTTGCCGGCAGTGGAATTATAGGAGGCAACTACGCTGATAGACTTTCGGGAAAAGAAAGCCCGGTACATACTGTTGTGGAAAAAGCAACTGAAAAAAGCACTTCACAAAAAGACGCAACGGCTGATGAGAGGCTGCCTAAAAAAGAATATAAAATATCATTTGTAAAGAAAAAGGCCGCAGTTTCTACAGGAGATAAATATACAGCAGAGCTGGCTGACGGAATTGACCTAAGCAAATATAAATTAATTTGGTCAAGCAGTGACGAAAGCGTGGCAACGGTGGATAAAAACGGAATAGTTACAGGTGTAGCAGACGGCAAAGCCACTATAACCTGTCAGAAAGCAGGCAGCAGCATAAAAGCAACACTGCCAATAACCGTGACAACGCCTGTTTACCCTGAAGCTCTTGAGCTTAATAAAGCAGAATACACCTTAACAGATGTAGGCGAGCTGCTAAAGCTAAGTGCTTCGATTACCCCTGAGAATACAGTTACCGAAACAAAGCTAAAATGGTCGTCCTCTGACGAGAGCGTAGCTGCGGTATCTGACAAGGGTGTGGTAAAGGCTGTATCGGAGGGCACTGCCACAATATATTGCACAACTGCTAATGATATTACTGCCGAATGCTTAGTTACGGTTCAGAAAATAGTTAAGGCTGATGAACTGTTTCTTGATTATGTAGGCTATGATTTCAGCGGCCCGCAAAGCGAGCCTGTTAAGCTGACAGCCACTGTTTACCCTGAAAATGCTACATACCAAGATGTTGCCTGGCATTCCACAAATGAGAATGTCGCCTGTGTAGATAATGACGGCAATGTTACAATTACAGGCGACGGTAAATGTGACATTGTATGCACTACCATAGACGGCACATATCTTTCTAAAAAATGTGAAATTACAGCTGAAAATACAATGCCTGTTGTAACCTGTCCTGAGGGCACAAGCGTGTATGTTCCTGTAAACCCTGTTCCTGCCAATTCGGTTATTGAAGAGGCACTTAGATATGTCGGAAAGATACCTTATGTTTGGGGTGGAACAGACCTGTCAACAGGCGTTGACTGCTCCGGCTTTATATGTGCGGTTTACCAAAGATTTGGCATTAACCTGTGGGGCGTTCGTACTGACCTGTATCTTGCCGGAACAGAGGTGAAATCTATAGAGGAAGCAAAAGCAGGCGATATTCTTTGCTACCCGGGTCATGTTGCTATTTATGACGGTAACGGCGGAAGAGTGCATGCCTATGATACAGGCTATATGATTATGCACGACACAAACATAGGCGGATATTATACTATAAGAAGAATTATAGAGTAATTTTAGCAAATAATATTTAATATACATAGAAACACCACCACGGAAATATCTGCGGTGGAGTTTTTATGTAACAGGAGGTAAGAATGAAGAAGAAAATATTTTTATTGTTTATAGTGACGGCAATAGTAATTGCATCTGTTTTTTCGGGCTGTGGTCAAAAGGAGAACCAAGTCAGCGGAGTTAAAATAGTATCTACTATCTTTCCGCAGTACGATTTTGCCAGGGCAATTACAGGCGACAAGGGCAGTCTGAAAATGCTGATTCCACCAGGTGGAGAGGCGCATACCTATGAGCCTACCCCACAGGATATTATAAGTATCCAGGAGGCAGATGTGTTCCTTTATATAGGAGGAGAAAGCGACGCTTGGGTTGACAATATACTGGATTCTGTAAACACAAGCAAAACAAAAGTTGTAAGACTGATTGATTATGTTGATACCCTGCAGGAAGAAACCGTAGAGGGAATGCAGGAGGAAAAGCACAACGATGAGGCAGGCGACGAACCGGAAACTGACGAACATATTTGGACATCACCTAAAAATGCAGTTAAAATGGTAAATGCTATCAGCGACGCAATTTGCCGGGCTGACAGTCAAAATGATAAATACTACAAAGAGAATACCAAGGACTATGTGTCTAAGCTGGAGGAGCTGGACAAAAGCTTTTCTGAAATAGTAAAAAACGGTAAAAGAAGCGAGATTATATTCGGCGACCGTTTTCCGCTGATTTATTTTACTAAGGAATACGGGCTTAAATATTATGCCGCTTTTCCGGGCTGTGCTTCCGAAACCGAGCCAAGTGCCTCTACTATAGCCTTTTTGACTGACAAGGTGAAAGAGGATAAAATTCCGGTGGTTTTTAAAATAGAGCTTAGCAGTTCGGCTGTAGCAGACACAATAGCCGGTGAAACAGGTGCCGAGGTGCTTACCTTTTATTCCTGCCACAATCTTTCAAAAGAACAGTTTAATAATGGCGAAACCTATCTTTCAATGATGACAGATAACCTTACCGCATTAAAAACAGCACTAAATTAAATAATAACTATCCTCTCCCCTTTTATTAAGAGCAGGTATGTCAAAAGCGTGTCAACAGCACCGCAAACGGCATACCTGCTTTTACTTTCATTAAGTATTAGGTCTATAAATATCACTAATAAAAGACATAAAGCATAATATGTTAAAAAGAATTGAGTTTAAATGAATAATGAGGTGAAGTATATGACAAAGCAGTTTATTTCGGTATCATCAATTACCTATGCTATGAAAGCAAAATCCATTCTCAGAAATTACGGAATATATGCGGATATAGTAAAAACATCAAAAATATCAGACTCTAAGGGCTGCGGCTATAGCTTGGTACTGCTTAAAAATGCAGATAAGGCCGTAAGCATTTTGAAAGAAAACAATATAAATATTTTAGCCGTAAATTAGGTGGTGTATAAATGATATATTTAGATAATGCAGCAACAACCTTTCCAAAGCCACGGGCAGTATATGGTGCTGTTAACAGTGCAATACAAAATTACGGAGCAAATCCCGGCAGAAGCGGACATAAAATGTCACTGAAGGCTGCCGAGCTTGTGTATAACTGCAGGGAGACTGCTGCAAATTTTTATAATGCTCCAAATGTTGAAAATATTATATTTACCCCAAACTGTACCTATGCACTGAATACTGTTATAATGGGCTTTTTAAAAGCAGGAGATAATGCGGTTGTGTCAAATTTAGAGCATAACTCTGTTTTACGCCCCCTTGAGCTTCTAAAAAGCAGAGGAGTAAGCTATACTGTTGCTGAGGTAGTACACGGTGATTTTGACGCTACAGTTGATAATTTCAGAAATGCAATAAATCATAATACAAAACTTTTTGTTATAACCCATGCTTCAAATGTTACCGGAACCATTCTGCCTGTTAGCAGACTTACAGCCCTTGCACATCAATACGGTATAAAGGTGCTAATTGATACGGCACAGACCTCAGGCGTTTTGCCGATAGATACCCAAGAGCTAAATATAGATTTTTTGGCTGCACCGGGACATAAGGGCTTAATGGGCCCCATGGGAACAGGAATTTTATATATAAAGGAGCCTGAAAGCCTATCCCCTTTGGTCTGCGGCGGAACGGGAAGCAGCTCGTTGGATTTAAAGCAGCCCGAAGCACTGCCGGACAGATTTGAAAGCGGCACCTGCAATCTGCCGGGAATTTGTGGCTTGAAAAAGGGTATAGACTTTGTTAATAGTGTGTCCATTAAGAAAATACAAAGCCACGAGTATTCTTTGTTGGTTTCACTGTATGACAAGCTAAGCAGAATAAACGGTGTTGTTTTGTATACCCCAAAACCGTCGGCAGAATACAACGCACCACTTATTTCCTTCAATGTTGACGGCAAATCGAGCGAGGAAACCGCAGATATTTTAAACCGCAGATATTCCATAGCGGTAAGAGCGGGACTGCATTGTGCACCCTTAACCCACAAGATGCTTGGTACAGAGGAAACAGGTGCGGTAAGAGCTTCTATGTCCTATTTTAACAATAACAACGATATTGCAGCCTTAGCAAATGCAATAAAAAATATTTCATATTTTGAAAATAAAAAATTCAAATAAAGTAGTGTACATTTTAAAATTTTGTGATAAAATTAACTATGTAAATTGCGGTTGAATTTGGGACTGCAATTAATAAGATGTTATAGATTGGAATGGATAATCATGGATTTTATTGTGTCATGGTTTCAGTCCTTTTTATCTGTTATAAAGACTTTTGAAATAAAAGATGTTATAGATATAGTGTGCGTAACTTTTATTATTTATGCGTTAATAAAGTTTGTAAAGGATACTAAGGCTGTACAGCTGCTTAAAGGTGCGGCTATATTAATAGGAATATACTTTGTTTCCTCCTTTTTGAATTTAACAATGTTTTCGGCAATACTAAGAACCTTTATGGAATTTGGTGTGCTGATTTTAATAATTATTTTTCAGCCGGAAATACGAAATGTGCTTGAAAAAATCGGTCGAAGTAAAATATCGAGATACTTCGGCATTTCAAATCAGGACGAGGCAGAAAAGCTTTACGAGGAAACTAAGCGTTGCGTAAATGCGGTTGTTTCCGTTTCTAAAAGCTTCAGTAATAAAAAGGTAGGTGCTTTAATAGTCTTTGAAAGGCAAACTAAGCTTGGCGATATTATAAACACGGGTACAATAGTAGATGCAGAGGCCTCTGTACCGCTGCTTGGCAATATGTTCTTTAACAAAGCACCCTTACACGACGGTGCTGTAATCATAAGAAACGGCAGAGTATATGCGGCAGGCTGTATATTGCCCTTAACACGCCGCAATCAGGATGTTGATGTAAATTTAGGTACAAGACACAGAGCAGCTATTGGTATGAGTGAGGATTCAGACGCCGTTGTAGTTGTAGTATCTGAGGAAACCGGAGGCATTTCGATGGCTTACAAGGGCAGGCTAAGGCTTATGGAGGATGGCGACGAGCTGTACAGACGCCTTGAAAAGCTTGTAATTCCGGAATCTACAAAAGCAAAAAATGATTTTGTAGATTATATTCCTATTTTTTCATCAATAAGAAAGGATAAAAAGGGTACAAATGGAAAAGGAAAAAAAGAAAAAGATAATTAATGTTAGAGCACTATTTAATAATACAAAATTTTTGCTGTTGCTTTCCTTTCTTTTGTCCTGTATTTTCTGGGTGGCTTTTGCTTCGTCCTCCGGTGAAGAAAGCACGGTTTCGGTTACTGAGGTACCTGTTACTATAGAGCTTCCGGAGCAAGCAGTTGCTGACGGCTTAAAGGTTTACCGTGGCGGTGAGCAAAAGGTTACTGTACAAATAAAAGGCAACAGGCTTACTGCCGGCTCTATATCCAAAAACGATATACAGGTTGTAGCACAAAACACCAGTGCAATTACCGTAGCGGACACCTATGCTATTAGTCTTTCCGCAAAGAAAAACAGCGTTAAAACCGATTACGAAATTTTGTCTGTAACACCGTCGGTTATTAACATAACTGTAGACAAGGAAAGACAACAGGAATATGCAATAGATAAGAACATTGACACATCTCAGGTTACACTTCCAAAAAGTGATGACAGCAACCTTGCCGGTTATTACCTGGCAAGACCGGTTCTGTCTACAGATACTGTAACCGTTACAGGTCCGGAGCAGGAGGTTAAGAAGATAAACAAAGCTCAGGTGTCGGATATAATAACAGGAGAGCAAAGCTCTAATATAACAAAAACTCTGAATGTTCAGCTTTTAGACTCTGACGGCGAGGCGTTTAACAGTGATATGATAACTGTAACGCCTAAGACTGTTGAGGTTACAATACAGATACTTCCTAAAAAGGATGTTAAAATTATACCAACATTTACAAATGTTCCAAGCGGAATAGATACGACCGCGATTGCCACTGTTAAGCCGTCTACCATTACGGTTGCAGGCCCGCAGCAGGTAATTGAAAAGCTTGATACAATCAGTCTGGATCCTATAGATTTCTCAACTCTAGATCCTACTAAAACTCAGATTACCAGTGCAATATCACTGCCAAACGGCTGTATCGACATAAGTAACCAGGAGCAGGCAAAGATTTCTCTGGATTTAAGCGACTATTCAACAACGGTGGTTAGTATAGACAACTTCCTGTTAAGCTCTATATCTGAGGGTTATACGGCGTCTGTTACTACAAGTGCAATAGATATTACAATAGCAGGCCCGACAGACACAATTAGTGAAATTACTTCTTCGGATATTATAGCAACCGCTGATTTAAGCAGGCTCGCCGGCAACTTTGAAGGCTCTCAAGAGGTACCTGTTACTATTTCCTTTGTTAATCAAACAAGCTGTTGGTGCATTAACAGTTACACCGTAACAGTTTCGGTAAAGAAGGCAGAGTAAATAACACAAGCTTTAAGCAGATGATTTTATAAAATCATCTGCTTTTTTATATAGAAAGGTCTTTGCTGTAAAAGCCGAGCTTAATTATCACCGCTTGCTCAAATATTTTTTCGGTTTTGCCCCGGCTGTTGACATAGAACCAATAAAAATTCGGCGGTTCTGCTTTTTTAAGCAGAACCGCCGAGCATAATATATTTAAAAGCAAAATTCAGACAAGCTTATTTTGAATTTTAAAGGCTGTAAGGGTGTTTTTCATAAGCGTGGCAATAGTCATAGGCCCTACTCCTCCCGGAACAGGTGTAATATATGAGGCAACCTTTTGAACACCCTCAAAATCAACATCGCCGCACAGCTTACCGTTATCCATTCTGTTTATGCCTACATCAATAACAACGGCATTTTCCTTTACCATATCGGCAGTTACAAACCTTGCTATACCTACTGCCGCAACCAATATATCTGCCCTTTTACAAACCTCTGCAAGATTTTTTGTACGGCTGTGACAAATTGTAACAGTGCCGTTTTTATGTAACAAAAGCATACTCATAGGCTTGCCTACAATATTGCTTCTGCCAAGAACAACACATTCCTTACCCTCAATGTCAATATTGTAGTATGCAAGCAATTCCATTACGCCCGCCGGTGTACAAGGTAAAAAGTCATAGTCACCAATCATTATTTTACCGACATTAACAGCATGGAAAGCGTCAACATCTTTTTTTGGGCTTATAGCCTCTATTACTGCCTTTTCATCAAGGTGCTTCGGCAGAGGAAGCTGACACAATATACCGTTAATTTCGTCGTCGTTGTTAAGCTTTTCAACCAGCTCAATAAGCTCCTGCTGTGTGGTTTGAGCCGGCAAAGCATATTCCTTTGACAAAAAACCCACTAATTCACAGGCCTTTTTCTTATTGTTGACATATACCTTTGAGGCAGGGTCATCACCAACAATAATTACTGCTAAGCCCGGTTTTTTTCCTGTTGCCTTAAAAAGCTCCGCACATTCATCTGCCACCTGCTGCTTTACACTGGCAGATACAGCTTTACCGTCAATTATTTTTGCCATTGCTATACTCCTCCTACATTTTTATATTTTTAATATCGTTTAGAATATCATCAATTTCATCTTCGCTTTTTTTGTCGGTATCATCGAGTGTATCAACAATACTGCCGTCTAACTTAGTGCTTTTTGCTTTTGGAGTACTGTCAGAATAAACGCCCTCTTTTTCAAATTCGTTTTTTTCTTCACTTGTATCCTTGCTGTCGCTTTTTATATAAGATATATCAACAGCAGGCTCAACAGCCTTTAGGTTATTAAGCTTTTTGATATAGAAATATACCAACAGAGCAACGCCTGCAACTACCATAATAATTGACAGCAACTGAGAAATTCTTATTCCGGTGTTAGGAATATATAAACTGTCAGTACGCAAGCCCTCTACTAATGCACGCTCTGCACCATACCATACAAGATATAAAAGAGCAATTTGTCCGTAATATTTTCTTAGCTTTGATTTTGAGAAAAGGTGAAGCAATAAAACTCCCAACAAGCACCATATTGATTCATACAAGAAGCAAGGGTGTACTGCAATGTTATTTGTACCCTCGCTTATCATACCCCAAGGTAAGTCGGTAGGTGCACCGTAGGCCTCCTGGTTAAAGAAGTTGCCCCATCTGCCTATGCCCTGTCCTATTAAAAAGCCTATTGCGGCTACATCTAACAGAGCAGGTATATTCATTTTGCTTATTTTTGCAACAATAAGTCCGCCTATAAGGGCACCGATTATTCCGCCGTATATGGCAAGTCCACCCTCGTTTATAGCAAGAATTTTATTTGGCTCTTTACAGTAATAGTCCAAGTTAAATATAACATAGTACAGCCTTGCACCTATAATGCCGGTAATAACGCCGACAATAACGCAGTTAAGCAAATTATCAGCTGAAATACCCAGTCGCTTTGAATTTACACATCCGTATATTACGGCTAAAATCAAGCCTGTTGCTATAATTATGCCATACCAATATATTGACAGACCGAAAATTTGAATTTGATTGTTAATTTCCACGCTAATACCCAAGCCCGGAAACGATACATGATACATAAAATAACCTCCTAAAATTTTAAAGTGGCAAAACTACCGAAAGTGCTGCTTTGGAAATATCAAACTGCTCATTCAAGCGTCTATTTATATTTTCCAGTGTAGCGTTTTTTACACACTTAATATACTCGAATATTTCTCTGCCGGCAAAATCGTTATCCATAAGAATACCCGCAACCGTACCGTTATTATTGAGGGCAGCTATGTTCTCGCCATACACAGCCCTTTGTGCAATTTCAAAATCCTTTTCCGAAATACCACTTGCCTTTAGATTTTCTATATACTCCTTTATTACCCTTGCAGCAGCTTTAGGGTTTTTAGACTCGCCGCCAAAAAGCACACTGCTGTAGAAAGGGCCTTCAAAATGCTCATACTCAAAGGTATTATTAATTAAGCCCTGTTTTTCAAGGCTTTCATACATTTTTGAAGAGCCGGAGCCAATAGCATAAAGCAAAATTTCACTTTCAGCCATTTCCTTATCGGTTAAGCGTTCTTTGCTTACCGGCTCCTTAAAGCCAAGCTGGAACAGCGGAATTGAAACAGGAAATTTCTGCTCAACATATTCTTTGGCAATTTCATCAGGTTCCTTTGGAAATGTGCTTTCAACTCTTTTTTCGGGTGATTCCTTTAAATATTTGTCACATATAGGCAAAACAACATCAAGCTTTGCCTTGCCGCCCACAATGGTTAAAGCCATATTGTGCAGATTATAAAAGCCGTTATAACAGTCATATAGCTTTTGAGGCGTTATATCTGCTATAGTTTCTACAGTACCGGCTATGTCTATCTTTACAGGATGATTTTTATATAACGCACCTAAAAGATTAAATGATACTCTCCAGTTAGGATCGTCGTCGTACATTCTTATTTCCTGCCCTATAATCCCCTGCTCTTTCTGAACAGTTTCGTCTGTAAAATAAGGCTCCTGAACAAAATCAAGAAGTATTTTCAGTGACTCTTCAAAATTATCCGTGCATGAGAACAAATAGCAGGTTTTATCAAAAGAGGTGTATGCATTTGCAGATGCACCTGTTTTTGCATACTTTGCAAATGCGTCACCATCTTCACATTCAAAAAGCTTGTGCTCAAGGTAATGTGCAATTCCGTCAGGAACAACAGCCTGCTGACCGTCCTCCTTTTCAAATGCGGTATTAATTGAACCGTATTTTGCTCCAAACAGTGCATAGGTAGACAAGAAGCCCTCCTTTGGATATACATATATGGTAAGACCGCTTTTATGGTTTATCTTATAATATTTGTCGCCCGAAATACTGCACTGAATTTCCTCTATATTTTCCATTATTCTGCCTCCTTACTGCTGTTTGGCTGTAATAAATAAACAGTATCCAGCTTAATTGTATTAGCCAGCTTAACTATGGTTTCCTTTGTAACACTGTTTAAAGCGTTGACAACCTCATCTACAGTAGAAAGCTTTCTGTCAAGCATTTGACCTATATACCATGCCTCAGTGCCGGAAAGCGTGTCCTGCGAGCTTTTTAAGTTGTTTGCAAGTGCAAGCTTTGCAGAGTTGATTTCAAAATCAGTTATATTTCCCTTTTGCATATCTGCCAACTGGTTTTTTATTTCCTCAACAGTACGCTGAATATTCTCTTTTTCAACACCGCTGTCTACAATTACAATACCCTTAAGCTTGTCAAATCTTGCAGCACAATAGTAGCAAAGACTGAGCTTTTCACGAACATTCAAAAAGAATTTTGAGCTTGGCGTTCCTCCCAATATTGCAACGGTAAGGCTCATAGGCACCGTATCGTCCTCCGGCTCTGCCGACGCTGTTCTAAAGCCCATTACAAGCTTTGCCTGAGCAATGTCAGAGGTTTCTGTAACGCTTTTAACCTTGGCTGGGGTTTTAATAATTTCTGTTTTAATTTCAGGCACCCTACGCTGAAGCTGTGAAAACCTTTCGGCAATTATTTTTTGTGCCATATTTGGGTTACTGCTGCCAAGCATCATAACCTCAACTCTGGAATTCTTCAGTGCATTCTGCCAATATTCATACATATCGGCTGCTGTAAGAGCTTCAACATCTTCTTTGCTGCCGTAGCGTTTAATTCCGTAAGCCTCATTTTCGCACATAGCAGAGGTAAGCTGTGAAATTGCATAAATACGCTTTTCGTTATATTCGGCGTCAATAGCCTCAATAAGCTGTCGCTTGCATTGGTTAAAATCTTCCTCGGCAAAAGCCTTGTTTTCAATTTTAGGGTTAAAAATAACCTCGCAAAGCAGGTTAACAAGCTCCGGAGATATTTTCTCGCCCTGCATAGTATATCTGTCGTCAATTCCTGATATAGTTAATGTCATCGCTAAGCATTCACCCATTTTTCTGCAATACGCACCAATGCCGGCACCGTAGCAGTTGCTTAAAACACGATTAAGACTAATAGCGTCAGGATATTTTTTACAGCTGTAGGCAAGAAGCGACGGCAGCAGTGCATAACCTGCGGCAGTTGATTTCTCAAGAGGAACAAACATCGTAACCGATATTTTGGCAGTTTTAAAACGCTCCTCATTTACACTGTTAAAGGAAACACCATTTGCGATAGATTTTCTTACTATACTACTCATTTTACTTTCCCTTTCTCCGTATAATATATTAGTTTATACACAACTTATTATATCATAATAACTAACCGTATAAAAGAGTTAAATAAAAATTTCACAAAATTAATTGAAAAACATCGAATAAATAAAAGAAACTCCCGCAACACAGCATTGCGGGAGTTAAAGCTTTCGCTGTTTAAAACAGCTGAATATTCATATAAGAGTGACTAAACCTATAAGCCGAGTTCTGTCTTGAACGACTATCTATCTTGGCAGTCCGTTGCCGAAACTGCTCAATGCCACCTCCTAAGACGCATCGGGCAAATGCATAATGTCTTTCCACGGTGTTGCTCCGAATAGGGTTTACAGGGCCGTTAAGTCTCCTTAACGCCGGTGAGCTCTTACCTCGCCTTTCCACCCTTACCGGTAAAATACCGGCGGTATATCTCTGTTGCACTTTCCCTAGGGTCACCCCCGGCGGCTGTTAGCCGTTATTCTTGCCCTGTGGAGCCCGGACTTTCCTCGGGTGCAGCCTTTCGGCTTTGCAGCCCGCAGTCGCTCGGTTTACTCACTAACGGGTATTTTAATATATAATCAAAAATATGTCAACCCCTGCAGCTAAAGCCTTGCAAAAAGAAACCGCCTTGGGCCGGTGCCTAAAGCGGTTTTGAATGCTGAAAAAGCTTAATCCTCAGCGTCAATTTTTTTCATAATTTCATCAATATGATTTTCAAGGTCTTCATCAGTTATAGTGTTTACAGAGTCTGAAGTATCCTCAATGCCGGTCAAGTCATAAAAATCATCATCGGTTTTTTCGGCAGATTTCTGAGAATCGGAGGATTTATCGTCCTTTATCATTTCCTGCAGCTCAGCAAGCTCATTGTCAGTAAGCTCCTTGCCCTCTCTTTTTTCTTCCTGAACCTCTCTTACATATTTATCCATAATAATTCCTATACAAATTGCAGCCAATATCTGAAGTATGTAGAAAATAACCGTCATAGCCGTTTTATTCGGAATAAAATTATAATCCACCTGAATAAGTAAAAAGTCTACAAAAAGTACACCTACAACCTTGCCTGTAACACCGTATCCAAAAAGCTCACAGCAAATAATTATAATAGGTATTAGTAAGAATAAGTCCGGAGCATGTACAAGCAAAGCTAAAACTATCAATAAAAGAACAAGTACAACTAAGCCACCCTTTAAAAAGCTTCGATAAAAATCCGAAAAAAACTTTTTAACCAAAAAGGTTGCAGCCACAGCTACCGCCGCAAGCAGCATATACATCCATTGTTCCGCAAAAACATTTGCAATTACAGTACCCAAACTGTTCACATCCTCAAATAAAATTTACCAGTTGATTATATCACAATGTAACATACATTTAAAGTATTTTTTAAAAATTTAATAATTACTTCACAAAGGGCCGACCATATTTTCTAAAATCAGTCAGCCCATATATTTAAAATATTAAAATATGCGGATTTTTTGAAGTGCTTAGCTTATCCAAATATCGAAGCATATCGTTTTCGGAAACAGCTACACATCCGGCTGTAGGAGCGTTGCCGCAGTGCATAAATATTGCAGAGCCTTTTCCCGCAATTACCGGGTTAGTATTATAATTAATTGTAAAGCCGTATCTGTAGTCATTATAATCAATCATATGCTCGGCACTGTCCCAATCCTTATTTTGCTCACCCTCAACCTTTTGGTTGTACATTGAAGATTTCGGGTCATCTACCCAATAGGTGTTCTCTGTTATTCTAAAGGTATTAAGCCATGTAGACGGCTGACTGTGCGTATAAAATGCATCACCTATGGAATACAAACCCTTTGGCGTAATTTTATCACCCTCCGCATTCTTTTCGCCAACTCCGGCTTTTCCTACAAAGCCGCCGCATTTCATATCCTCATCCTTCCATAACCCATCTGAATTGCTGAATAAATAAACATCTGCCTGCGTGCCAAAGGAATTTACAACTACCAGCTGATTAATCCCGACAGAATAAATCTGCTCAGCAGTGTATCCGCTTTCGGAGATTAATTGGTTAAGCTGAACAGCCACATCCTCTGTAGGTATTTGCGTAGGTGCTTCCGTAGGCAATGCTTCAGGCTGTGCAGGCGGTGCGGTAGGCTGTGAGAGGCTGCTGTTGTTGTCGATGCTGCCAATTATTTCAACATCCATTGTAGGCTTTTCCGTAGCCGCTGTTGCTGCGGCAGTAGGTCTCTGTGTTGCCTGCTGAGAAGGACTTGTGGCAATTTGCAATGTAGATACCTCGGTAACTACTTGCGTTGCCGCCTCCGTAGGTGCCTCTGTAATTTTCTTGTTTATACTGCTGCTGTCGCCGGATACGCAAAAAGCAATAAAGCACAGCAGTACCAGCACAGCAGCTATACCTATTAGGCTGTATATTTTAGATAAGTTCTTACCCTTTTTAGCCACTAATGATACACCTTCCTTCCTGTAAGGCTATCTATTGTTATTTTACCATTGGATATATCTTTTTACAACAGTTTTAAATTTGTTTTTATTAAATTACTGTAAATTATAATTAATTATTTCTTTTTCGGTTGAAGATGTTTTTATAAAATGATATAATTAGTTACGAATTTAATTTTAATGGAGTAATGAGCGATGATGACATTATATTTAGCGGTTCCATGTTACAATGAGGAGGCCGTTTTACAGGATACCACAATAAAGCTTTTGAAAAAATATAAGCAACTTATTACAGAGAAAAAAATATCCGATAAAAGCCGAATCGTTTATATTGATGACGGCTCAAAGGATAAAACATGGGAGATTATCTCTGCCCTGCACGAGGCAAATCCATATATTTTGGGCCTGAAAATGAGCCGCAACAGAGGACACCAAAACACGCTGTACGGTGGATTAATGACATTAAAAGACCATGCAGACGCAGTAATTTCTATTGACGCTGACTTACAAGACGACATTAATGCAATAGATGAAATGGTTGACAAATACTATCAAGGCTGCGATATTGTTTACGGTGTAAGAAAGCAGCGTACAACAGACACATTTTTCAAAAGATTTACAGCTGAGAGCTTCTACAAAATACTTGAGGCTATGGGCGGAGAGATTATATATAACCATGCAGACTTCAGACTGATGAGCAGGCGTGCCCTTGACGCTTTTGCAGAGTTTAAGGAAGTAAACCTGTTTCTTCGTGGTATGGTGCCTATGGTTGGCTTTAAAAGCGACACTGTTGAGTATGAACGCCTTGAGCGTACAGCCGGCGAAAGTAAGTATCCCCTTACTAAAATGCTTGCCCTTGCTTGGCAGGGTATCACCTCTCTTAGCATTAAGCCAATAAGAATGATTATGTGGCTGGGTATAATTATATTTTTACTGGCACTTATTTTTGGTATTTACACACTTATCACATTCTTCTGCGGCGCTACAGTATCGGGCTGGGCAAGTATATTTATATCAGTATGGGCTTTAGGCGGCTTACAGCTGTTTGCTATAGGCGTTATAGGAGAATATTTGGGTAAGGTTTACCTTGAAACAAAGCACAGACCAAGATATATAGTAGATGAATTTCTACAATAATATATAATAATAAGGAATAAATAATATGAGGAAATTATTATCAATACTTACAATAGCTGTAATTGCTGTATGCTCAATTTTTGTAACCGGCTGCGACAGCAGCTCATTAAGTGAGGATTACTATACGCCAAATATTAACTACAAGGGTATGGACTTTAAATGCTATTCTGACGGTGATAAGTTTACTATAGTCAGAAATGATATGGTTTACACAGATTTCTCTAAGTTTGTTATGGAAGACTTAAACTCAAAGGGCAATAAAATCACCTCTATTGACATTGAGGAATCCGAGGCTGATGTTTATCACGATAATCAAACCGTTGCTGTTCTAAAATGTGACATAAAGTCCGAAAGCGGAGATATAAAATCAGGCGAGTATTATATTTCTGCCTATTTCACATATGATATGAAAGACCAAGCCGATGTAAAAATGTACCTTATGAATTACTGCTTTAGCAAGGATTACGATGTTGACACCTCGCTGTTTGACGACTGCTACAATAAGATTAAGGACAAATTGTAATTTTTGCGAAAAATAATTCAAACAAACTATGCGATAACCGTTAATTCACTTAACGGTTATCTTTTTGTGAAAGGAATAAAAAATGGATTATACTAAGCTGACAAAACTAAGAAACAGGCTAATGGAAAATGAATTTTCAAGAATGAATAATATGCAGCAGGAGGCTGTGTTTACTACGAAGGGGCCTGTGCTTATTCTTGCAGGTGCAGGAAGCGGAAAAACCACTGTTTTGGTAAACAGAATTGCAAATCTTGTTAGCTGGGGCAGTGCATATAACAGCGGCTATTTTAAAGAGGAGCTTTCGGACGATGAAATTGCCTTAATAGAAGATGCCGCTTATAACAAAACCGAGGTACCGCTTGAAATAAAGAAAAAGCTTTTTGTAAATCCGGCAAAGCCTTGGCAAATTTTAGCTATTACCTTTACAAACAAGGCGGCAGGAGAATTAAAAGAAAGAATTATTGCACGAGTACCCGAAGCTACCGACATATGGGCCTCTACCTTTCACTCAAGCTGTGCAAGGATTTTAAGAAGATACGGCGACAGGCTGGGCTATACCAACAATTTTACTGTGTATGATACAGACGATCAACGCAGACAGATGAAAGAAATATTAAAGTCAATGAATGTTGACGAAAAAATACTGCCTCACCGCAGCGTACTTACAGAAATTTCAAGAGCTAAGGATAAACTGCAAAGTCCCGAGGATTTTGCAAAGGAAACCTTTAACGACAGCAGAAGAATAACTATAGCAAAGGCTTATGCCGTATATGCAGAGCGATTAAAAAGCTCTGACGCAATGGACTTTGACGACCTTATTTACAATACCGTAAAGCTGTTTCAGGAAAACAATGATGTACTTGAGTATTACCAAAATTTGTTTAAATACATAATGGTTGACGAATACCAGGATACAAATATGGCACAATACAGACTTATAAGTATGCTTGCCGAAAAGAACAGAAATATATGTGTAGTTGGTGATGACGACCAAAGTATTTATAAATTTCGTGGTGCAACCATTGAAAATATTTTAAGCTTTGAAGAAAACTATCCTGACGGCAAGGTAATCCGACTGGAACAAAACTATAGGTCTACACAGACAATTCTTGACGCCGCTAACGGTGTTATTGCCCATAATGAGGAACGGAAGGGCAAAACCCTGTGGACTGACAACCCAAAGGGAGACAAAATTGTAGTACATACAGCCTCTTCTGAAAGAGATGAGGCAAAATATATTACTGACATTATTTTGGACGAGGTGGAAAAGGGACGAAAATTTTCCGATTTTGCAGTACTGTACAGAACAAATGCACAGTCAAATATTATAGAACAAAATATGGCAAGGAGCGGTATACCGCACAGATTAATCGGCGGCCACCGCTTCTATGACAGAGAAGAAATAAAGGATATGACTTCTTATTTGCAGGTTGTAAGCAACCCGTCCGACAACATCAGACTTCGCCGTATTATTAACAAACCAAAGCGTGCCATAGGCCCTGCCACTGTTGACAAGGCAAGTGAAATTGCAGCCGTTACCGGAGAAAGCCTATACTATGTTATTAGTCACGCCGACCAGTATGAGCCGTTAAAAAGGGCTGTTCCAAAGCTGCAAAAATTTACAAAGTTGATTGAAGATTTAATTGAATACGCCGAGGATGAGGACACAACAATTTGCCAGTTATACAATGAAATACTTGAAAGAACAGACTACATAGAGTGCCTGAAAAAAGAAAAAGAAGACAGCGAAAGCCGTATAGAAAACATTAACGAGCTTATGACCAACATTAAGAACTACGAGGATGACAACCCGGAGGACGCAACGCTTTCAGGCTTTTTAGAGGATATTGCACTGCTGTCTGACATTGATAATTATGATGCTGACGCAGACAGCGTTGTTCTTATGACACTGCACTCTGCTAAAGGACTTGAATTTCCTGTTGTATTCATTCCGGGTGCCGAGGAAGGAATTTTTCCGGGTATGCAGTCTATTACTAATCCTAATGAATTACAGGAAGAGCGCAGACTTGCATATGTGGGAATTACACGAGCAAAAGAAAAGCTGTATATCATACACGCACAGGAGCGTATGCTTTATGGCTCTACAAGCCGCAATATGCTGTCCAGATTTGTTAATGAAATTCCGAAAGAGCTTGCCGAAGTAACATCGTCGGTAGTAAAAACAAGCTTTACCTCCCCTACCTCTTACTCATCAAAGAGCAGTGCTAACAGTGGATTTCTTAACAGTACCTTTGCAAAAGCAAACAGCTTTGCAAACAAAACCTACCCGTCACCTGCCGCACCTAAAAAATCGACAAGCTATAAAGCGGGCGATCAGGTTATGCACAAGGCTTTTGGCAAGGGAATGGTAGTATCTGCTACACCAATGGCAAACGACACTATGCTTGAAATTGCATTTGACAAGGTTGGTACCAAAAAGCTTATGGCAAACTTTGCAAAGCTAGAAAAGATATAGGCAAACAAAAGGAACGATGATATATGAAAACCAGTGATTTTTATTATGATTTACCACAGGAGCTTATTGCACAAACCCCTGTAGAGCCACGAGATTCTTCCAGACTAATGGTTGTTAACCGAAAAAACAATACCATAGAACATAAGCACTTTTATGATATTATAGACAGCTTAAATTCCGGCGATTGCCTTATAGCAAACGATTCAAGGGTTTTGCCGGCCAGAATATACGGTACACGCTCAACAGGTGCAAGAGTTGAATTTTTGCTGTTGAAGCAGGTTCGCAATAATGTTTGGGAATGTCTTGCAAAGCCAGGCAAAAAAGCTCGCGAGGGTGCGGAATTTACCTTTGGCGATATAATGAGCTGTAAGGTGCTTGAGGTGCTTGAAGACGGCAACCGTATTGTTGAATTTTATTGTAAGGATAATTTCTATACTGCCCTTGAAAAAGTAGGACAAATGCCTTTACCGCCATATATAACCGAAAAGCTTGAAGACCAGGAGCGTTACCAAACCGTTTACAGCAAGGAGCTGGGCTCGGCCGCCGCACCTACAGCCGGACTGCACTTTACCCCGGAGCTTATGAGACGCATTGAAGAAAAGGGCGTAAAAATCGGTTATGTTACACTACATGTAGGCTTAGGAACATTCCGTCCTGTAAAGGTGGAGGATGTTACAAAGCATAAAATGCATTCGGAGCATTATGAGGTACCGGAGGAAACAGCAAGGCTCATAAAGGAAACTAAGAACAACGGCGGCAGAGTTATTGCTGTAGGTACAACCAGTTGTCGTACCTTGGAGTCGGTTGCCACAGAGCATAACGGCGAGGTTATCGCCTGCGAGGGCTTTACCGATATTTTTATCTATCCGGGCTACAGGTTCAAGGTGCTTGACGGGCTTATAACGAACTTTCACCTGCCGGAAAGCACACTAATAATGCTTGTATCCGCTTTTGCAGACTACGACACAATTATGAACGCATATAAAACAGCAGTTAAAGAAAAATATAGGTTTTTCTCCTTTGGAGACGCCATGCTTATAGAATAATTAAGAAAGGATTTCTTATGTTTAAGGTAATAAAAAAAGAGGGCTACGCCAGAAGAGGAGAGCTTGAAACCGTTCATGGCACTGTACAAACACCCGTGTTTATGAATGTTGCCACCTGCGGTGCAATTAAGGGTGCTGTTAGCGCACTTGATCTAAAGGATATAAAATGCCAAATACAGCTGTGCAACACCTATCATCTGCATTTAAGACCGGGAGATGAGGTTGTAAAGCAATTGGGAGGTCTGCATAAATTTACACGCTGGGACGGTCCAATATTAACCGACAGCGGTGGCTTTCAAGTTTTTTCACTGGCTAAGCTGAGAAATATAAAAGAAGAGGGCGTATATTTCTCTTCACATATTGATGGTCATAAAATTTTTATGGGGCCTGAGGAAAGTATGAGAATACAGTCAAACCTTGGCTCTACCATTGCTATGGCATTTGACGAATGTATGGAAAATCCGGCGGAATACAGCTACGCTAAAAATTCTACTGCACGTACAGCACGCTGGCTGAAACGCTGTAAGGACGAGATGGACAGGCTTAACAGCTTGGAGGACACAATAAATAAACAGCAAATGCTGTTTGGCATTAATCAGGGTGCAACATATGACGACCTTAGGGTTGAGCATATGAAGGAAATAAGAGAGCTTGATTTGGACGGCTACGCAATAGGCGGACTTGCTGTAGGCGAGCCTGCCGAGGTTATGTACCATATTATAGAGCAGGTACAGGAGTATATGCCGCAGGAAAAGCCGAGATACCTAATGGGCGTCGGCACCCCTGAAAACATATTGGAGGCTGTATACCGTGGTGTAGATATGTTCGACTGCGTTATGCCAAGCCGAAATGCAAGACACGCACACCTGTTTACTTGGCAGGGCATACGGAATATTTTTAATGCAAAATATACTCTGGATACCTCCCCTATTGATGAAGAATGTGACTGCCCTGTTTGTCAGCATTTTGACAGAGCGTATTTAAGGCACCTGTTTAAAAGCGGTGAAATGCTGGGTATGCGTCTGGCAGTTATGCACAACATTTACTTCTATAACAATCTAATGGAAAAAATAAGAAAAGAGCTGGACAACGGCACATTTAATGAATTCTATTTAAAATATAGGGACATACTCGGAAAAAGAATTTAATTAATAATTTTACTTGATTAGATTAAATTTTATGGTATAATTAGCTTGTTGTATTGAATTTGAAAGGAATGACTTAACTAAATGAAAAAAGCAATTATTGCAGCATTAGGATTAGCTGCGACATTAGGACTATCATCTTGCTCAACAGCAGCCTCCTCCGGCGGATCAGGCCAAGCAACAAACTTTACACAACTGCTACCAATGATAGCCATATATGTTCTGCTGTTTGCTGCTCTTTACTTCTTTATGATTAGACCAAACTCAAAGAAGAAAAAGCAAGAGGAACAGCTTAGAAACAGCCTTGAAATTGGTGACGAGCTAATTACTATAGGCGGTATTACAGGCAGAGTTGTAAGTATTAAGGACGACGAGTCCTTTATATTGGAAACAGGCCCGGACAGAACAAAAATCCAATTCCAAAAGTGGGCTATTTCAACTATTACAACTGAAAAAGAGCTGCCAACTACAAACAAAAAAAAGAAAAAAGACAAGGAAAAGGCTGACGAAAAGTAATTATTTCTACTTAACAGCATTAAAAGCACTGCATTAAATGTAGTGCTTTTTTTGTTTTAACTTACTTTCTGTAAATCACAGCAATAAAAAAAGGCATCGCCATTTATAATTTGTGGCGATGCCGAATTAGTTTGAAAAGTACCGATAATTATTTTTGCTTACAGCTTAACCGTTAGCAGCTGTATTTTTATTTTTACACTGCCTGCACAGAGCCTCGCCTATACAAAGCATTAGAATAAACAGCGGTGTTGTAATAGGCTGGGTTATATTAGCTATAGCCTGTATTGAGTAGCATATAACGCTTCCCGCACATACAATTACAAGCGGATTATGTTTTGCGTATTTTACTGCCCGTACTATAAACGAAGCAATTACAGCAAGGTACGCTGCCAAGCCTAATATACCTGTAGTAACAAGGTAATTCAAATATTCATTGTGTGCACAGTTGGTGGAGTCGTTTCCGAAGCGGCTTGCAAGCTCTGCAAAAAAAGGCGTAAACGGATATACAAGCGTATCCGGACCGCAGCCTATAAGCTTATCCTTAATATTGGCATCAAGGAAAATTTCAAAGGATTTTCTCCATATATAGCCTCTGTGAGTTCCCCATTTGTCATCAAACCTAAAATATGACGAAATACCGTTAAGCTCGCTTGTAGTGTCTATAAAGGTATACTTAATTATCATATAAACAACAGCCAAGAAACAAGCTGCAACAACAGCTGCTGCTGCGTAAAAAACCGCCTTTGGAAGCAATGTCTCGGCATTTTTGCGGCTTATAATAAAAAATACTCCGCACAAAATCAGTGTAAGTAAAATCAGTACAAATGAAAGCCCGTTTGTATATACAAAAAAGCTTGGAATAGACGATAACTCCTTTACTTTACCCTGTGCCACCACTGAAAAAACAAATAAAACCTTTGCCCCCAACAGCATTGAAAACAGTGACAAAAAGTATTTAAACATATAATTGGGCTTTCTAATATAATAAACTAAAACTAAAAGTAACAGTGCAAAAAAGCCAACAAAGCCACTGTCACTGTCAGCTACCATTAACGCAGAAAATCCCAGTACCTCGGCAATAAAATATATTGCCGATAACAGCCTGTTTTTTGTGTTCATAAACAACAGCATTAACGCCGGCAAACACACACATATAAAGCTGGATACCAGATTTTTGTTACCTATGGTTGACGAAAAATTCTCAACATCGGCAGGTTCATAGCCTACATACATATTCAACGGGTCAATATAGTAAAAATTCAGCACAGCAAGCAAAAACACAATGCCGGAACCCAGTGCAAAAGCCGCAAACAGATATTCCCAGTGGCTAAATTCCCGTGTAATTATAAAATATACAGCAACATATACAATCATAATTAAACAGCCGTTGTTGCGTCCTGCCTCACCTGTAAAAGCATCTTCTCTGTATGCGGAAAAAATTGTTGAAACCACATAAACAAGCAAAAGAGCAAGCATGGCATAGTCTGTAGTAGTTAGGGTTTTGTAAGCAGAAATATTATCCTTTGCTTTCCCCTTTGACGCCAAGGCAAACAACAGGAAAACCTCTCCCACTACAAGCAACGCACTTAATACAAGAAAAACATCGTACTTATCGTGGCGGATATTTGAATACTGCTGTGTGTAATACAACGGGAAAATTATAAACATTGCAGCAAGGTATAAATTCACAAGTATGCTGTTGAGAGAATATTCTTCTGAAAAGAGAGAAAAGAAGCTGCCTTTTTTACAATTCGATTTACCTTTTGCATTATCTTTTAAAATTTCGCTCATAACAACCTCCTTATATCATATTTAAAATAAATATGAAACATAATTAAATTAATGAATTATTTCATACAGCAAAAGAAAAAAGCTCGGCAAATACCAAGCTTTTCTTTTTTGTAAAAACTAAATAATCACTTAGTTCTGCCAATATCCTTACGATAATGTGCACCGTCAAAGTGAATTTTATCTACTGCCTTATAGGCTTTCTCTAATGCCTCGTCTAGGGTTGGTGCAGTAGCTGTAACGCCAAGCACTCTACCGCCGTTAGTAAAAAACTTTCCGTCTTTATATACAGTTCCGGCATGATAAACAGTAGCACCGTCAACATTTCCATTGTCATTCAGGCCTGTAATTTCGATGCCCTTTTTGTAGGCCTCCGGATATCCGCCGCTTGCCATAACAACACAAGCTGATGCATCGTTTGACCATTCAATATCAATGTCTGACAGCTTTTCGTCAATAACAGCATTAACAATATCCACAAGATCTGTTTTTAGTCTAGGCAATACCACCTGTGCCTCCGGATCGCCAAAGCGTGCATTATATTCAATAACCTTTGGTCCCTTTGGCGTAAGCATTAGTCCAAAATATAAACAGCCCTTAAACGGTCTGCCCTCTGCAACCATTGCCTTTATGGTAGGCTCAAAGATTGTTTCCTGGCATTCCTTAGCAAGCTCGTCTGTGTAATAAGGATTTGGGCTGATTGTACCCATACCGCCTGTATTTAAACCTTGGTCATTGTCGTATGCCCTTTTATGGTCTTTTGAAGATACCATAGGCTTAACCGTTTTTCCGTCTGTAAAGGAAAGTACCGAAACCTCAGGGCCTGTTAAAAATTCCTCAATAACAATATGATTGCCCGACTCACCAAATTTTTTGTCCTCCATAATGGATTTAACAGCCGCCTTAGCTTCATCGAGATTTTGTGCTATAATTACGCCCTTACCCAATGCCAAGCCGTCTGCCTTAACCACTACAGGAAATTCGTTTCTGCTTTCTATGTATTCTACAGCCTTTTGTGCATTGTCAAAAACCTCGTACTCTGCCGTAGGAATGTTATACTTCTTCATAAGGTCTTTTGAAAAAACCTTGCTGGCTTCAATTACGGCCGCCCTTGCATTTGGACCAAAGGCTCTTATGCCTGCTGCTTCAAATGCGTCCACCATACCTGCCGCAAGTGGGTCGTCAGGTGCTACAAATGCAAGGTCAATGCTGTTATCCTTTGCAAACTGTACCATTTTTTCCTTGTCCATTACAGGAATATCAACACAAATACTGTCACGGGAAATACCGCCGTTGCCAGGCGCTGTATATAGCTTTGTAACTTGTGGACTTTCCAGCAGCTTTTTTACAAGTGCGTGCTCTCTGCCGCCTGAGCCTATCATTAAAATATTCATAAGTAACCTCTTCCTTTTATATTAGTGATGGAACAGTCTTATACCTGTAAAGCACATAGCCATATTATATTTGTTACAGGTATCAATTACATTGTCATCTCTGATTGAACCGCCAGGCTGTGCAACAAACTCAACACCGGACTTCTTAGCTCTTTCAATGTTGTCGCCAAACGGGAAGAATGCGTCACTGCCCAGTGCCACACCGCTTAGGTGAGTAAGCCATTCTTTCTTTTCTTCTCTTGAAAGAGGCTCCGGCTTAACCTTAAAGAACTGCTGCCATACACCGTCTGCCAATACATCCTCGTATTCGTCAGAAATATAAACATCAATAGTATTGTCACGGTCTGGGCGACGGATATTGTCAACAAATTGAAGGTTAAGTACCTTTGGATGCTGACGCAGGAACCAAATGTCTGCCTTGTTGCCTGCAAGCCTTGTACAGTGAATTCTTGACTGCTGACCTGCACCTACACCAATAGCCTGACCATCTTTTGCATAGCAAACGGAGTTAGACTGTGTGTATTTTAGGGTGATAAGTGCTATCTTTAGGTCACGCTTTGCCTCGTCTGTAAAATTTTTGTTCTCTGTTACGAAGTTAGAAAGCATTTCATCATCAATTTTTAGGTTGTTTCTTCCCTGCTCAAATGTTACTCCGAAAACATCCTTATACTCCTTTTCAGCCGGTACATAATCAGGATCAATCTTTACGATGTTGTATGTACCCTTTCTCTTTGACTTCAGCACCTCCAAGGCCTCATCTGTATAACCCGGTGCAATAATACCGTCGGAAACCTCTCTTTGAATCAGCCTTGCAGTTTGAATATCACATACATCTGAAAGGGCAATCCAGTCGCCATATGAAGACATTCTGTCGGCACCTCTTGCCTTTGCATATGCACTTGCAAGCGGCGAAAGCTCTAAGTCATCAACAAAATATATTTTCTTTAGGGTGTCAGAAAGCTCTGTAGCTACCGCAGCACCTGCCGGACTTACATGCTTAAAGGAAGCAGCCGCAGGCAGACCTGTGGCAGCCTTTAGCTCCTTAACAAGCTGCCAGCTGTTAAATGCGTCCAAGAAATTAATATATCCCGGCTTGCCGTTTAAAACCTCTATAGGAAGCTCCCCGTCGTTTTTCATAAATATTTTTGAAGGCTTTTGGTTAGGATTACATCCGTATTTCAACTCTAGCTCTTTCATTAAATATCCTCCTTAATATAATGGCAAAAAATGTAATAAAGCTTATTATTTGTTCTTATTTATAATTCTGCTTTGTGTACTATTATTCTCAAGGTTAATATATCTTACAAAAAGTGAAACCTTGTTGTCGTCGTTAAGTGCTGTCCAAAGCTTATTAGCAAAGGTATCAATATCGTCACTGCCTATTTCTACCAGCTTTGGCTCACCCTCAAAGCTTGGCAGCGGATTTTCGTTTACCTTATAGGTATGAATAAATCTGCCCTGTCCGCTTAAAGGATTTTCATAAGAGAAGGTATATCTTTGGCAGGAGTCAGGGTTGCCGTTTGCACTCTTTAGAATTGACATTGAAAAGTCAAAGCCATTGCTTGACGGTTCAACTATACCGGAAATTCTTGGTGTATAGTTAGGGCCGTCCGGCTCAAACTCTCTTGTTCTAAGGGATTCCTCAAAGGTTTTACCCTGCTGCATTAATTCGTAAATTGTGTCTGTTTGGTCGCCGTTAGTAACAATCGTTTTGTTGTCAAGCACTCTTACCGGTGCATATATAATGAGTGACGGATCCTCCAGTTTAGATTCGTCAAATGCCTGTGTTCTAATACCGCAGCCGTCCTCTACAAAAATTCTGTTGCGGCTGTTCTCACTTCTTCCCATAATAAAATAGGCAATTACTGCATTCTTTCCGTCTGCACTTTTACCTATAACAATACCTCTGCCGGGATATGGGTTAGCAGTAAGCTCTTTTTCTAATGAAAGCATTTCCATTGGTATCTCCCTTTCTCTTATAAAATTTAATCTAATATTTCAGTGGTTTTATCATCAATAACCTTAATTTTATCATCACAGAACAGTGCTACAGCCATAGGAAGTATTTTCCATTCTGCCTGCTCCATTACACGCTTTTGGAGTATCTCCGGCGTGTCGCCGTTCTCTATTGCCACAGCTCTTTGCAAAATTATAGGCCCGCCGTCGCATACCTCGTTTACAAAATGTGCGGTTGCACCTGTAACCTTAACTCCACGCTGCAAAGCACACTCATGTACCTTTAGTCCGTAAAAGCCCTCACCGCAAAATGCAGGTATAAGTGATGGGTGGATATTAATAATTCTGTTTTTAAACGCTTTTATAACATCCTCGCCCAAAATAGTCATAAAGCCTGCCAGCACAATAAGGTCTGCCCTTTTATCATTAAGCAGGCTTATCAGCGCACTGCTGTACTCGGAAAATTCTGCATAATCCTTGCGTCTGATTACGGCTGTGTCAATGCCGTTTGCTTCGGCACGCTGCAAAGCATATGCATTAGGATTACTTGATATTACACAGGTTATTTTGCCGTTCTTAATTTTTCCTGCCTTTTGGGCATCTATAAGCGCCTGTAAATTTGTGCCGCCGCCGGACACTAAAACAACTATATTCTTCACAGCTAAGCCTCCAAACATCGAATAAAAAACACCGGTTCACCTTAAAAGTAGGTTCACAGATACTTATTCAAAGTAATTAATCAAAAATTACTTCCTTGTCGCCTTCAACAACCTCGCCCAAAACAAACGCTTTTTCGCCTGCCTGAGCAAGTACAGAAAGTGCGGTATCAACCTGGTTTTTGTCAATAGCAATAACCATACCTACGCCCATATTAAAGGTGTTAAACATATCGTGTTCAGAAATATTGCCCTCTTTTTGAATAACATTAAATATCGGCAAAACAGGCACAGCAGACTTGTTAATTTTTGCTGACATACCGTCCTTTAACATTCTTGGAATATTCTCATAGAAGCCGCCGCCTGTAATGTGAGATACTGCCTTAACATTGCACTTTTCAATAAGCGCAAGCAACGGCTTAACATAAATTTTTGTTGGTGTCAAAAGTGTTTCGCCAAGCGGCTTGTCAAGCTCAGGGTATGTTTTCTTAACTGTTTCCTCGTTAATATTAAATACCTTTCTTACAAGTGAAAAGCCGTTTGAATGTACGCCTGATGACGGCAAGCCTATAAGAACATCACCGGCTTCAAGGTTTTCTCCGTCAATAATTTTCTTCTTATCTACAATACCTACAGAGAAACCTGCAAGGTCATATTCGTCTACAGGGTAAAAGCCCGGCATCTCGGCAGTTTCGCCGCCTACCAAAGCACAGCCTGCCTGCACACAGCCCTCTGCAACACCTGAAACAATTTCTGCAACCTTTTCAGGTACATTTTTGCCAAGTGCCATATAGTCCAAGAAGAACAATGGCTTTGCGCCGCCGCATACAACATCGTTTACACACATAGCTACACAGTCAATACCAATAGTGTCGTGCTTATCCAGCAGAAAAGCAAGCTTTAGCTTTGTGCCTACACCATCTGTACCTGAAACAAGTACAGGCTCCTCCATACCGGAAAGATTAGGCATAAAACAGCCGCCAAAACCGCCGATACCGGAAATAACACCGTCAATATTTGTTTTAGCAATATGCTTTTTCATTAATTCTACTGATTTATAGCCAGCTGTTACATCTACACCGGCTGCCTTGTAGCTTTCACTAAAACTCTTCATAAAAAACCTCCGTAAAACATACCTGTTTTTATAAATAAAACATATAATAATTATTTCTTAATTTTCTTGCTGAATTTATCTTCAAACTGCTCAGTAGGAACTTCTGTAGGGAAGTTACCGTCAAAGCAAGCAGTACAAAAGTTTACACTGTTATCTGTTGCACAGGATTTAAGATCCTGCAAAGATATAAACTCAAGGGAATCTGCATTTATTTTTTCACACAGCTGCTGCTTTGAAAGCTTTTGTGAAATAAGCTGGTCTTTAGCAGGCAGGCTTGTACCGTAGTAACAGGTTTCATGGAACTCCGGTGACGCCACTCTAACATGGACTTCCTTGGCTCCTGCCTTTTTCAGCAAATCTACAATATGTGCCATAGTACCGCCACGAACAATGCTGTCGTCAATAATAACAACCCTCTTGTCTTCTACAGTTGGTTTAAGCACATTTATTTTTATTTCAAGAGTGCGTTTCTTTAGATTGTTGCTGCCCTCCATAGAAAGGGTTCTGCCTATATATTTATTCTTTATAATTGCTACGCCATAAGGGATTCCTGTAGCATTGGCATAGCCTATTGCACAGCTTACACCGCTGTCAGGCACACCACAGACAACATCAGCCTCCACAGGATACGCCCTTGCAAGTGCAGCACCTACATTCATTCTAAAATTATGGACACACTGGTGGTCAATAACGCTGTCAGGCCTTGAAATATAAATAGGCTCAAATATACACATTGATGTTTTATCACTGCAGTGCTCAGTATAGCTGTGCAGTCCGTTTTCATCAATTACAACCATTTCGCCCGCCTGAACATCTCTTATAAAGTCAGCCCCTAAGCTGTCAAAGGCACAGCTTTCGGAGGACACAATATAGCTGTTTTTCATTTTACCTATACAAAGCGGTCTAAAGCCGTTTGGGTCACGCACTGCAATAAGCTTGCTGGGTGAAATAATAACCATAGAATATGCACCCTCAAGCATATCCATAGACTTTAAAACAGCCTCCTCAATAGAAAATGTTTGAAGTCTGTTGCTGGCAATTACATAAGCAATAAGCTCTGCATTACTGTTGGACTGGAAAATAGCTCCGCCCTGCTCCAACAGCTTGTGAATTTCGGCACGGTTTGTAATTGCTCCATTATGAGCAATAGCTAACGAACCTTTTATGTATCTCATAAGCAGTGGCTGAACAGCCGCAAAGTCGTGCTTGTCCCTAGTATAAATTGAGTGTCTGACATGACCTATGGCTATTTTTCCGTTTGGCAGCTCGTCAAGCCCCTCTACCGTAAGTGCCTCCGACACCAAACCGTTGTTTTTAAAGCATTTAAAAGTGCCGTTGTCATTTACGCAAATTCCGGCACTTTGCTGCCCCCTGTGCTGCAAGGCTAAAAGCCCGCTGTAAACCTCGGCAACGGTGTTAATATCATCATCATTTTTGTAGATGCCAAACACACCGCACTCGTCCTGCGGCTTACATTCCTTAGTTAATAATTCTGTTTTTTCTTGAAATATACTCACAGCTCGTTCACCTTGCTTTGAATTGCCTTATCCTTGGCAATTACGCCCGCTTCCATATCCGCTTTCAGTTTATCAAGCTTAGCTGACAAAGCATTGTCAGACAAAGCAAGCATTTGTACAGCCAAAAGTGCAGCGTTGTCTGCACCGTCTATAGCAACTGTAGCTACCGGTATTCCCTTTGGCATTTGTACTGTAGCCAAAAGAGCGTCAAGTCCGTCCAGCGTTGATGACTTTACAGGAATACCAATTACCGGAATTGTAGTGTGTGCAGCCAAAACTCCTGCCAAATGTGCAGCCTTACCTGCGGCAGCAATAATTACACCAAAACCGTTCTCCTTGGCTTTGGAAGAAAATTCGGCAGCCTGTGCCGGTGTGCGATGTGCTGACATTACATGTACCTCAACAGGTACATCATACTCCTTTAATGTTTTTACAGCACCTGAAACTACAGGAAAGTCACTGTCACTGCCCATAATTACCGCTACTTTTTTCATAATCTAACATTCCTTTCTTAAACATAGAAATAAACCAAAAGCCCTATTTGTATGCACATGGCAAACAGGCGTTTTGTAAACAGTACAGCTACATTACAAAACTAAAAGGCTGCGGTTATATTTACCACAGCCTACACTTGTGCCTTGTAAAAAAACGCAAGGTTTCCACAGACCATAACAAAACTGCTGCAGCCGCACATAATTTTCGCCATTGGAAACACCTCCGCTTAGTAGTCGTTATATATATTTTATTGCATTTTGAGTATAATTTCAACTATTTTTCACGGATAAAAGAATTTAAAAAGCCATTTGTATTTATTGTGCATAGCAATAGAAAATATCTTAATTTTTTTGTCATTTTTTACATATTTACAAGATAAAACCGCACTAACAAAAATAGTTAGTGCGGCTGTATAAATCATAACCTTATTTTGTATATTAGGCACACATTAAGCCTTACTTATTTTGAACATCTTCAGTATGGAAAACTTCCTTTACAGAAGTAGCCAAGCCTGCCAAGGACTGAATTTCTGACGGAATAATAATCTTTGTAGCCTTGCCGTCTGCTGCCTTTTGGAATGCCTCAAGACTCTTAAGAGCAATAACCTTTTCTGACGGAGCTGCATCATTAAGCATTCTCAAAGCGTCAGCATAAGCCTGCTGTACGCTTCTGATAGCCTCAGCTTCACCCTCTGCCTCACGAATTTTCTTCTCTTTTACAGCGTCAGCCTGTAGAATTGCAGCCTGCTTATGGCCCTCTGCTACAGTTATTTCACTTTCACGCTGGCCCTCAGCCTCGGTAATTCTTGCACGACGCTCACGCTCAGCCTTCATCTGCTTTTCCATTGCCTCCTGAATCTCTCTAGGAGGAAGAATGTTTTTAAGCTCAACTCTGTTTACCTTAATACCCCAAGCGTCGGTAGCTTCATCAAGAATAACACGGATTTTTGTGTTAATAACATCTCTTGAGGTTAATGTGTGGTCAAACTCAAGCTCACCTATAATATTTCTAAGCGTTGTTGCTGACAGGTTTTCAATAGCTGCCAAAGGATTTTCTACACCATAGGTATACAGCTTAGGATCTGTAATCTGGAAGTATACAACAGTATCTATCTGCATTGTAACATTATCCTTTGTGATAACAGGCTGTGGCGGGAAGTCAACAACCTGTTCTTTTAAGGATACTCTCCTTGCTATCCTGTCAATAAAAGGTATCTTCCAATGCAAGCCTGTACCCCATGACTGGTGGTAAGCACCAAGACGCTCAATAACAAATGAATGTGCCTGTGGCACAACCTTAACATTCTTGATAAATACAATAATTGCAATAATCGCAATTATAATAATAACTAAAAATATTGCCGGCATAATAATCTCCTTACTTTATAATATAATAATAAATTTTTACGGTTGACTTAATAGCCGAATACCGATTTTATCCCGTTGTAACGTTTACAGGTGTAACAATCATCTTAACACCCTCTATGCCATCAATTTTTACAACAGTACCTGCAGGCAAAACATACGGTGAAGTAGTTTTTGCCGACCACACCGAGCCTTCAACCTTAACCTGACCTACCCCATCGGAATTGTTTATATCAACAATTACCTCTGCTAATTTTCCTATGTACCGATCGCTGTTTGTAGCAACCTTGGCATTTTTGGCCCTAAACCGATGCACCAGCGGCCGTGTTGCCAAAATACAGACAATAGACAAAGCAACAAAGACCATCCATTGCAGGAGCAGTGAATCCGTAAAAGCCGCAATTATGGCAGTTATAATGGCACTTACCGCTAACCAAATAGACACCAGCTGCGTTGTACAGCCTTCCACAACTATAGCAATAACTGCAATAGCTATCCAAAAAATCGGCAAAGAGAAAAAATTAATATCCATAAATAATACCTCATCTCCTTTCCACAAATAGGTCTTAATTAACTCAACCCAATTATACAATACCATATGTAATATGGTTAGTCAATATACAAATTTGTAACCAACCACTAGAATATTTGTTAATATCAGTTAAGCTTTATACATATATTTATGGTATAAGATTAGATTTAAGGAGATAGAAATGGATATAAAATTTATTGCAATAATAATTGTAAGCACTGTTATATTTTTTGCGGTTATTTACGCCGCAAAGCAAAGCAAAAAGCCTTTAAAAAGAGCCTGCGGAACCGTTCTTACAGGTCTTGCGGCTTTAGCGGCGGTAAATATATCGGGAATATTTACAGGCGTATATATTCCGGTAAGCTGTTTAAGCGTATGTGCCAGTGCCGTAGGCGGAATACCGGCTGTAACTGCTATGCTGATAATAGACACCTTTTTTAAATAAACTGCCACAGCCAATAAGGCATAGCTTTATCGCAAAAGCACCTGCCATATTCTCAAAAAAACCGAGAACTATATGAAGTTTTCAGTATTGATTTCAGCTGAATTTATAACCTGTACAGCTGTGCTTTTGTCACCTGTCATAAGTGCAACAATTGCCTGATAGACAACATCTGTATTATTATAAAAAACATTTCTGACAAGGCTGGCCTGCTCGGCATCAGGTATATACATCTTAACGCTTAACAGCTGGTTATCACCATCATTCACCATACACTCAATATAAGTTCTGTCCTGCTTGCTAATAAGCTTTACGCTGTTTTCCTGCTTGACATCATACTGGTGAAGATACATTTTAAAATTCTTTAGGGTACTCTCTTTAACGGAGGCAGGCAGCTCATCGGCAAGATTTGTTACAATATATCTGCCGGTATCGGTAAGCTGATACAGATTACTGCCCTCTTTTATCTCGGCAATCTGCCCGCCCGATACAAGCTCTGCAAAGCTGTGGGAGGCCTCAAAATAATTAGCCGAACCACACTTTTGAAGAACACCGCACATAAAGTCAGAGGTTACTCCCTCGCTTACATCACTCAGCAAATAACATATAAGCACCTTTATTTGTTCGTTGTCGTGAAGTCCTCCGGGCAAAACCCCCTGATTCTTATTTTCACTTTCGTTATACAAAATATCAAAAGCCATAAAAAACACCTCCAACACAAGGCTGTTATGTTATATAATTCCGCTTAACTCCCGCATAGACTATAATAATAAACGGCTTAGATTAAGTAAGACCTTATTCCACATCCGGCAAAAACTTTTCAACTATATCATCCGCCTGCTTATATATGCTGTCCTCTGCTACATAACCACGAACTCTTGAAACAGGGTAAACAGTTGTGTGCCTGCCAACTACCGTACCCGGATTAAGTACAGAATTGCACCCTACCTCCACATAGTCGCCTATAATAGCACCAAGCTTTTTTAAGCCGGTATCAATTTTTTGATTATCAACATTAATAACAACATTTGTTTTATCCGATTTTAAATTTGAAGCAATTACACCGGCACCTGTATGTGACTTATAGCCATATATAGAATCACCTACATAATTAAAATGCGGAGCCTGTACATTATCAAACAAAATTGAATTTTTAACCTCGGTAGAGTTGCCCACTACCGAGCCTTCGCCGATAATCGCCTTGCCTCTGATAAAAGCACAGTGCCTTACCTCGGCATGCTCACAGATTATAAGAGGGCCGTTAAGCATTGCAGAAGGAGCGACATTTGCAGTTTTGGCTATCCATATGTTATCACCTATTTGGTCATATTTTTCCGGTGAAAGTGCAGGCCCTATTTCCATTATAAATTTTTCAATCTTATCCAAGACCTCCCATGGATATTTAGTACCCTCAAAAAGCGGTGCCGCAATAGTATGCGTACAGTCCAGCAACGCCTTTGTTTCCAATTTAGAGCTCATTAGTAATCCTCCTAAGTTTATTCATAGTCATAAAACGCCCAGTTGCCGTCTTGTGTTTTTCCGGCAACAAATTTAATTTCTTTATTTTCGGTAATCTGCACCTTGTATGCGGAAAAATTCCTTGGCTGTTTTGTATTTGGATCTAAAACCACAACTACAGCCCCTATAGTTATCCAATTATATTTGAATACATCTATACCTTTTATACAGAATTTTTCATTTTTACTGCTTCCCAAATAAGAATAATTTTTCATAATAATCACCTCTTATTTACTTAAACTATTTGTCTTATTCAGAGAAATTTTTCTATATATGTAAATTACAAGCAAAGCACTTAAAACTCCAAGCAGTATTCCCGCAAAAACATCTGACGGAAAGTGTACAAACAGATACATTCTGGAAAAAGCAATGGTACCGGCACACACAAGGGCCAAAACACCAAGCTTTTTGTTAAAATACATTATAACCGCTGCAGCTGCAAAAGATGACGAAGTGTGTCCGGACGGAAAAGAATAGCTTCTTGGCAAATTCACCAGCATTTGTACAGCTGTATCTATGTGACACGGCCTTGGTCTGCAAACAATATTTTTAATACACAGCTCTCCCACCAGGAATGCCAGCGTCATAGCACATATCATTAATATACCGCATATTCTTGTTTTCTTAAAAAACAACAGCGGAATTGCCGACAAAAGCCATATAGTTCCATATTCACCCAGTGCCGAGGCAATAATCATAACATTATTTAAAATAGGAGATACTATATAGTCCTGCATAAAATAAAGTACAGGAAAATCAAACGGCATTACACTGCACCTCCAAGATCAACGCCCCACAGCATTCTCTGTACAACGCTGTATTTATTATTAATTTTACAATTAAAGTGAAATTTAATGCTCACACAGCAGCATTCTTTATCATTAAAGACAGCAGCCTCATAAATGCTGCTGCCTTTTTTATGTGACAACACACAAGCACTTCCATCTACAACAGTTCGTATGTATTGCTCCTTGTTTTTAACGGAGCGTTTTATATAATAATTAAAAAATTGAAACAGGCTTTTTATTCTTTTTTCTTTTTGCGTATAAACAGCAACAACTAACGGCGACTTAACATAGATTTCATCAAGCTTATCTGAAAATATATTTTTCAAATAAACAACATCTCTGTTTGAAATATGCTTTATTGCGTAACCGCTGGGAGCGATTAACGAAAAACCGTTCCCATAGCACCTAACACCTGCACCGAATTTAAAATACTCCTTAGAATTTACCGTCATTCTTGTTATTGTATCAATATTATTTAATTGCGGATTTTCCTTACAGATAAGCTCTTTTTTCTTAGCTTTGGAGGTATTTTCGCCGCTTATAGGATTATCAGTGCCAAGCTCTGTATTATCTGCAGCTTTAGTTAAGCCGTTATCTGCCAATTCATCATCAGCAGCGACCTTTAAATTATACTCAGCTGCTAAAGACCTCTTCTTGTATTCAGCAGACAGTGTTTGGTGCTTATAGCCACTCTCTTTAAGTTTTTTTAACAAAATGATTTTATTATTTATATGCTTATACAGCTCTTTGTTTTCTAAAATATTCCTTTTAATAATATTATCAAGTATACTTATTTTGCTGCTAAGGTCAAGCCGCTGCTGACTGTTAATCTCGTTAAGCAAAACCAGTTTTTCTGCAACTGTATATGTTTTGCCCTTAACTATCCTCTCATAAATATTAAACCTGTCAACAATAGGCAGATTTTCATTATCTGTCAAATAATGCTCCAATGTATTTATAAGAGAGCTGTTTGATTCTTTGTTAAGCAAATTATTAAGGAAGTCGGATCTATATTCGGTTATAAGCTTCTTTACAAAAACAACCTGTTTATTATTTTGGTGAATAAGCTTAGCGGTATTTTTATATGCTTCTGCTGTTTTGGCTTCATCTCTGTTAAAAAAGCTTCCGTAATATCTGCTGTCATAGCCGCTTAAATTATCACCGCCGATGATTTTGTTGCTCGCCATCGATCCACCTCCTTAATCACTATATCTATACCAATAATTATTTTACTATAAAAGCAAAAAATTTACAATGGTAATTGCACATTTATGTCTATATTGTTTACAAGCTATACCAATATGTGTTATATTAGCTCTATAGAGCTAAGTATTTTTAAAACAATCGGAGCAATTTATGAATATAATTTACAATAAAAAAATACGAACAATTATTTTAATTACGATATTGGTAACGCTTTTGAGCGCCTTCTCTCTGTTTTGTATTTTATTTTCAAGAGACTATAAAACGCCGGAGGGCGGCATTTCGTATCTTAATTTTACCGGAAGCTACTCAATAAATAATTCTGATATTTATTATAAGCTGCCTACAAACGATTACAAAAAAATAACAGTAAACAACGCCTATGAGATTGAATTTGATTTACAATTTAACAGACCTATTTTTCGTGGAGAAAGGATTAACATATATGCAGATATGGTAGCTATAGAAGCATTCTACAACGGCCATCAGGTGCTTGCCTTTGGTGACAAAGCAAATCTGCCCGACATTGTCAGCTCTGTAGGCAACTGCTGGACATATTTTAATTCGGTCGGTATTAATAACACCGATACTGTTAAATTTAAAATAACAAGTCCGTACGGTCATATTAATCCAAATTATATAAATAAATTTCTTTCCAGTCTGTCTGTAGGCTCTTATGATAATTTATTAAAATCTGAAATTGAAACAAACCTCTTTATTATTCTGGGAGCTGTGCTTTCCTTTATTGCAGGCTTTATACTGTTAATTATGAACCTTGCCTTTAAATTAATGAAAACGCCATACAGCATTAACGGTATATCCTGCTGCCTGCTTATAATGAGCAGTGCTTTGCTTTTATTTTTGAATTGCAGTTGTATCAGCCTGATATTCAACAACGCATTTCTTGTAACAATGACAAGGTATGTTATTTTACTGTTTATTCCATTTTTACTGCTGATGTATACAGAAAAATTTGTGCACAACAAGCACATAGACAGCACTATAAGCCTGCTGATGATTATTTGGTCATCTTGTATTGTGGCGTTTTTTATAGGTCAATCCTCCGGTTTGCTGGACTACTATACCTTTTCAAAATACATAACAGCAGCTGCCGTTATACTTATGACCGCCAATGCTCTGTTTTTTATTGCGGACTATAAAAAGAACAAAAATAAAGATAAAAAAATTCTTCTTATTGCGTCACTTGTATTTAACCTATGCATAACGATAGAGTTAATATTCAAAATAAGCAGCGGTGAATTTTATATATATATATTTGAATGCGGCTTGCTGTTGTTTGCAATACTCCAATTTGTGGTTTTGATGATTTTTTCCAAGAGAAATTACGAACAGGCTATTAGAACCAACGAAATGGAAAACGAGCTTATTCAAGGTAAAATATCAATAATGCTAAGTCAAATACAGCCGCATTTTCTTTATAACACACTGGTAGTAATAAGGCAGCTTTGTGACATTAACCCTAAAATGGCAAAAGAAGCCGTTACGGAATTTGCAAACTACCTAAGGGGCAACCTTGATTCACTTACGCTTAATACAACCATACCCTTTGAAAAAGAAATGGAGCATGTAGAAAACTATATTTCACTTGAAAAAAAGAGATTCGGTGATAAAATTAATATTGAATACGATATTGACTGCATTGACTTTGAGGTTCCGTCCTTAACAATTCAGACTGTAGTCGAAAACGCAATTCGCCATGGAATTTCCAAAAGGAAAAGCGGCGGTACTGTTACAATATCAACAAAGGAAAGTGAAAATAATTATTATATCGAAATATATGACAATGGTGTTGGAGTTGATTTAACACGGACGCCGGAAAGCAATAAAGATGGCAGAAGTCATATAGGTATTGAAAATGCCAAAAAAAGAATTGAATCTATGTGCTTTGGCACATTAACTATAGACAGCACGCCAAGCATAGGAACAACAGTGCTGATTACAATTCCTAAACTGAATTAATTGCATAGGAGAAAGCATATGAATGTAATAGCGGTGGACGACGAAACATTTGCACTTAATGACCTTACAGAGGTTTTGGAGGAATGCATAGCAGATACAAAAATAATCGGCTTTTCTAAAGCTGATGATGCACTTGATTATGCCAGGGCAAATAGTATAGACATTGCGTTTCTGGACATTGAAATGGACAGTATGTCCGGCTTGCAGCTTGCTGCACAGCTTACTCAGATTAACGAAAAAACCAATATTATATTTGTAACAGGCTATTCAGAATATGCCTTGGACGCCTTTTCTGTTTACGCAAGCGGTTACATACTGAAGCCGGCAGAGAAAAGATCTGTTTTAAAAGCTCTTTCAAATTTACGCTATCCAATTGACACAATTAATCAGCCTAAACTAAGGGTTAAAACATTCAGCAACTTTGAGGTTTATGTAAACGGCAAGCCTTTACATTTTCCAAGAGCAAAATCAAAAGAGCTTTTCGCCTATTTAATACATAAAAACGGTACAGGCTGTTCGCTAAGGGAGCTTGCTTCTGTGCTGTATGAAGACAAAGAATATACCTCTTCATTACAGCATCAGCTGCAAACAATAATAGCAACTATGATGAAAGCACTAAACAGCGAGGGTGTCGGTGATGTTATAAACAAGCGTTATAATCATTTATCGGTTGATACAAGTAAAATTGATTGTGATTATTATAAGTTTTTAGACGGTGACAAGGATGCAATTAATTCATACACAGGCGAATATATGATGAACTATAGCTGGGGAGAATTTACTATAGGCTATTTAGACAGCAAAGCCTTTTCAGAATAAATGCAGCCGTCTTTTTTCTCGCCTGCAGCCGTCCTCGGCCTACTCGCACCCTTAGGCTCACTTTCAGGGGCTTTCTTTTCATAGTCTGTTGGCATAAAATTATTACCTTGATTTTTGTAAAATCATAGCCCAACTTATACAGCATTATGCCGTGTTCTTGCATAATTATTACCTTTCATTCTGTAAAACAGCAGTTTACGCCGTACTTAGAGCAGCAAAAAAGCATTTGTGAAGTTAATTGCACAAATGCTTTTTTGCTGCTTTTGGTTTTGTAAGCTTGCCCTTAGGCTGTTCGTTTTTAATCTCTTCCGCATAGCCTAAGGACATAAGCTCCCTTGCTCTTTCGTGCGAGCATTCAAAAGCTTCATTAACAGGACGGGGAACGCAGCCGTTCTGCCGGTCGTTAAATGCCGTTGTAACCTTAATTTTCATTCCGTCACCACCTTTCAAATTGGCAATAAAAAAGCACCCTATAATCAACATTACTGTCGGTTATAAAATGCTTAATGCGTAAATTTGTGCTATTTTTGTTAATGAGGCATAACAAAACCGCCCTTTTTACGGAGCGGTTAGTTAGTAATCAATTTGGAGCATATGCCTACCTGTTCTCTTGAAATATTCTTCATCGGCATTTTTTGCTTCATCCTTAATTTCTTGCGGGGCATCTGCCTTAATGCTCCTATATCCGTTTTTTAATGGCGTCATCCACCTGTAAAACTTAGCAAAAGCGTCTGTCATTTAATCAGCTCCCATTAGTATTTTCGTGACTTTCTTAGCCGTAGGTCTTGCTTTTTTTGTCATACTTTCAGCTATACATTCGGAAATAAAATCATCTACATTCGTCATAGCATATCTTGAAACCGAATAAGTCTTTAAACCAACATCAATTGGTTCATTTAAATTATCCATTATTTCGCAGATTTTTTCAAACTTGTCATCCCACAGTGGATCATTCAACCTATGTTCAAGCTGTATCGCATGACCTATCTCATGCCTGAAAGTATGCAAAGGATGCGCCGAAGACCATTCACCCGACTTTTTCATAGCCAAAACCTTTTGCGCATGTTCCGATAATGCGTTTTTCTTGTTAGCAAACTTTAGTAGTAATTCTCCTGAATTATCGTAAAACTCACCATAATCAGTTGAATTTTTAGAATTTAGTATGCCAACTCTTGAAACGGTTGTTACTTTACCAAATTTCTTTTGCATATTTTCAAGCTCGTTATTAAAAGTTTCCTGAACTTCTTTTGTAACACCCTTTTCAAATTCTATTATACCACTTTGCTTTGTATTATCAAGTTTATTATCTGCAATTTTTGAAATTTTATTGCTGTTTGTACTTCCATCTGAAATTTTATGTACTGCATAATAAAAATTTCATAAATTATAAATGTGAATAAATATTAAACATTCAACATCTGAAATGTCAACAAGTCTAAAAAAATGTTTAAAACCGCTCTGTTTGACTACTAATAAGTGATTAAATCCGTTGATAGCAAGTGTTTTTATAGCGGTTATTGTCAATAAATACGGCTATAATTATGATTTGCATATTATTCAATTGCCAATAATTTTAAAAAAAGAAGCTGTGTATATTTATTCATTTTGAATACTGTGCATAACCGCAATTTTTAGAGTATGAATATTTATGCATATTCTTTGTAAGGCAGTGCCGCTTTGATTTACTTTTTATGTCGTCTTCGTTTTGTTGCAAAGCAGTAAAGATTATACAGAATGTAATATTACATTCTGTATAATCTTTAGCCCTTGTCATATCTCTGCCGTAATTTTTTTAAGGCCTTTGTTTCGATTCTTGATATGTATGAGCGTGATATATTCAGCATTTCAGCTATTTCCCTTTGGGTTTTTTCCTTATGACCGTTTAGTCCGTATCTTAATTCTATTACTGTTTTTTCTCTTTCGTCCAATTCTTCATTTATATACTGCTGCAGTTTTTCGCTCTTAAACTTGGTATCTATCCTTTCAACAATATCATCATCTACCGCTATTACATCCATTAGCACCAAATTATTTCCGTCTTTGTCGCTGTCTACCGATTCACTAAGTGAAATTTCCTGCTGTGTCTTCTTATTATTTCTAAACATCATCAATATTTCATTTTGGATACATATTGAGGCATACGAGCTTAAGCGGCGAGTTTTAGCTGCGTCAAAGGTATTAATCGCCTTTATTAATCCTACCACGCCTACCGAAAGCAGGTCATCATAATCATTGGTGCCTGTATAATATTTTTTTACTATATGTGCAACTAAACGCAAGTTATGCTCTACTAAAATATTTCTTGCCTCTTTGTCACCCTGTGCCACTCTTGCCAGATATTTTTTTTCGTCTGCGGCTGACAATGGCTTTGGATACACATTTCCCGATGTTAGGTGAAGTATAAAAAACATATACATACCGTTTAATATTTCAAAAAGCACTCTAACCTCTCCCTGTCTTGGTAAAATTCATACAGCGGTACTTACTCAACAAAAGAATAGCGAAACTGTTGCCACCGAAACAACCAGCCCCGTAAAATCTGCAAGTAATGCACAAGGCACTGTGCAACCGGTTTTGGTTATATTTACACTGCCAAAATACATTGCAACAGTGTAAAATGTGGTTTCTGTTGAGCCCATAACCACGCTTGCCACCCTGCCGGCAAAGCTGTCTGCCCCATTTTGTGCAAGTATGTTGTCGAGAACCGCCAAAGCTCCGCTTCCGCTTACAGGTCTTATAAGAGCCATTGGTATAACCTCCGGCGGAAATCCCACAGCACTGCACACAGGCTCCAATACCTTTGCCAGCCACATAAACAAGCCGCTGCTTTCAAGCATTGTTACCATCATAACCAAACCGATAATTGACGGAGCTATGCTTAAGGTTGTTTTTAATCCCTCCAGTGCACCGACAGTAAAAAGCATAAATACCTCTTGCTTTTTAATAAGACCGGTAAGTATTATAGCGGCAATTATAACCACAACCGATATTGACGCAATATACTCCATAAAATCACCTTGTAAATCCAGTGCATATTTTTGTTGCCATAATTCCTACAGCTAACGCAGCAACCGAAGAAATCCAAATACAAGGTGCTATTTCCATGGGTGAGCTGCTTCCGTTTGACAGCCTTAGTGCTGCTATTGTAGTAGGAACAAGCTGTATTGATGAAGTATTCATAACAACAAAAACCGACATACCACGGTTAGCCGTATCTCCCCCATTGTGCATAGCCGCCACCGCCTTTAGTCCTGCCGGAGTGGCGGCATTGCCCAGACCGATAAGATTGGCAGTAATATTTGTGCTTATGGCATTCATAGCTTCTTTATTATTTTTGTGGTCGGGAAACAAAAATTTAAGTACGGGTTTAAACAATATACTTAAACCGTTTGTAATACCACAGTTATCCGCTATAGCCATAATGCCACTCCAGACGCTTATAGTACCTGCCAATGTAAGCAGCAGCTTTACAGCAGCTTCTCCCCCACTTAGCACAGAGGCGGCAACTAAGTCGCCGTTACCCAGCAAAACACCGAAAAGTATTGCAATTAATGTAAGTATAGCCCAAACAAAATTCATCATAAAATAACACCCAATATTAATTATTAGACAGAATAAATATTTTTTGGTATCTCATTGACAAAATAACCAATAATTGGTAAAATAAACATAGTAAATCAAAGTAAAGGAGCGTTCCTATTATGTCACAAACAAAAAAGAAAAACGGAAAAATGGGACAGGTTTGCACTATTGACAGCCTTGGCAGAATTGTTGTACCATCCTTAATGAGAAAAACCTACAATATGGAAAAAAACGAACCGGTTGAATTAATTATGATGGACGAAGGAATTTTAATGAGGAAATACAAGCCAGGCTGTATTTTCTGTAACAATATACACGATTTAACGGTTTTTAGAGACAATATAATTTGCAAGAATTGCTTAAAAGAGATGAGTGAAATGCTCTAACCAATACGGTAATTTATATTCAAAAAGGGTTAAAATAATACTGATATTTACTTTTTTTATTTATTTTAGACTGTCCATTTTTTCTCCCTGCACAGGTCATTATTTTAATAACAAGCTGATTAGTATAATTCCTGTCGGCAAGCTAAAGTACATATTTAAAAAAGCGTCAAAAATAAACGCCTGCGTTTTTACATAATGCAGGCGTTTTTCTGTATTAAGTATTTAATTATTTCACAAAATTTGTAGTAATTACAATTTGAGTATGATAAAATAAAAACCGTAAGATACATAAATCACATTATGCGGAATTTTATAACTATATATAACCTGCTTTCATTGTTATAAAGCATTATGGATATAATATAGTTTTCCGGTAAAAAATCAGGGATAAATATGGTAAGAGAAGCTGTTAAAAAAGACTTAGACGAACTGTTGCATTTATATTTGTTTTTACACGAAAAAGATATTCATGAACAGTCACAGCATTTACAAAATGTTTGGAATGAAATAATAAGTGATAAAAACCACCACATAATTGTTAATGTAGTTGATGGGAGAATTGTCTCTTCTTGTGTTTGTGTTATAATCCCAAATTTAACACGGAATGTCCGTCCGTATGCTTTTGTTGAAAATGTAGTAACTCACTTAGAATGCAGAGGAAAAGGATATGCTACAGAATGTTTAAACTATGCAAGAGAAATTGCGAAAAATCAGAATTGCTATAAAATGATGCTCTTAACAGGTTCAAAAGAGCAAAAGACATTGGATTTTTATGAAAATGCAGGTTACAACAGTGCTGATAAAACCGCATTTATTCAGTGGCTTTAATTATGCTTGAGCATAAATCTATTTTAATAATTAATGAATCTAAGGAGCTGTTATGAGAGCAGAGGTTGTAACACTAACTAATATGTGTATGGTGTACGATGATAACGGAAATGTTTTGGTGCAGGATAAGGTTGATAAAAACTGGGGCGGCATTACATTCCCGGGAGGTCATATAGAAAAGGGCGAGTCATTTGTAGACTCTGTAATTCGTGAGGTGTACGAGGAAACAGGTCTTACTGTAGAAAAGCTGAGAATATGCGGTACAAAGGACTGGGAAAGAAGCGACGGCACAAGATATCTTGTTGTCTTTTATAAAACTAACTGTTTTAGCGGCAGTGTTAAATCTTCAGCGGAGGGTGAAGTAAAATGGATGTCGCTAAAAGATATAATAAAGAGTGAAAGGCTTGCAGACGGTATGGCTGATATGCTTCGGGTATTTTTAGAGGACGATATAAACGAATTTCACTATTATACCGTTGAAAACGGTGAATGGAAATATTCGTTGAAATAATTAAATTTGATTACTAAATTGGAGTTTATAATGACTGTTGATGAAATAAAAAAACATTGTATAGATAAGCCTATGACAACGGAAGAATACCCTTTTGGTGATATACCTATATGCTATAAGCTTAACGGAAAAATATTTGCCCAGCTTTACCCCAAAAGTGACAGGTATATGATAACATTAAAGTGTTCCCCACAGGAGGGTGAGTTTTACAGAACTGCCTTTCCGGGTATAGTCGTTAGGGGCTACCATTGCCCGCCTGTACAACAGCCATATTGGAATACTGTGTATTTAGACAATTTCCCCGACAACGAACTTAAGGTTATGATAGATATGGCATATGATTTAGTCTTTAAAAGCTTTAGCAAAAAAGTGCAGGAAAAGCTGCTAAAAACAATAGGTAATATTTGATAACGGCTATTGCAACAAGATAAATTGCTGTAATACTACAGCAATTTATAATAAATCGGTTTATATAAAATAGGAAGTGATTAAATGGCGTCAAAGGTAAAAAGTGTTTTTGTTTGCTCCGAATGTGGCTGGGAGTCATCAAAATGGGTTGGCAAGTGCCAGGGCTGCGGTCAGTGGAACACTATGCAGGAGGAACTAAAAAACACAGCAAAACCTACTGCCTCGTTTGGATATACATCAAAAGCAGAAAAAGCATACTCGTACACACCTCCAATATCAATGAGAGAAATTGACACAACCAACGAAGAACGGTACAAAACAGGTTTAAAGGAGTTTGACCGTGTGCTTGGCGGCGGCATAGTAAAAGGCTCTTTGGTACTGCTTGGCGGTGACCCCGGTATAGGTAAGTCTACAATTCTTTTACAGGTTTGCAGCAGACTTGGAAATGATTTAAAAATTCTGTATGTATCCGGTGAGGAATCAAAAAGACAAATAAAGCTTAGAGCAAATCGACTTGGTGTTGACTGCGATAATCTTTTTGTCGTTACCGAAACAGATATTGAGATTGTGTCGCAAATAATCCAAAGCGAAAAGCCGGACTTAGTAATGATAGATTCAATACAAACAATGAATTTTACAGAGCTTTCATCGTCACCGGGAAGTGTAACTCAGGTAAGGGAATGTACAAATATTTTAATGCGTGCCGCAAAGGCACTTGAAATTCCCGTAATGATAGTAGGTCATGTTAATAAAGACGGTGCTATAGCCGGTCCAAAGGTTTTGGAGCATATTGTAGACGCTGTTCTTCATTTTGAGGGCGACAAGCAAATGTCCTACAGAATACTAAGAGCGGTTAAAAACCGTTATGGCTCTACCAATGAAATCGGTGTGTTTCAAATGACAAATGACGGTCTAAGCGAGGTAGAAAACCCGTCGATGATGTTGCTTTCGGGCAGGCCCAGAAATGTTTCGGGAACCTGTGTCGCCTGTGCAATGGAGGGTACCAGACCTATTCTTGCAGAAATACAGGGCTTGGTTACCGGCTCAGGATACGGAAACCCACGCAGAATGTCCACCGGCTTTGACTATAACAGAATGAGTCTTATTTTGGCTGTGCTGGAAAAAAGAGCCGGATATTTTTTCTCAAGTGCAGACACCTACATAAATGTAGTAGGCGGTTTAAGGCTTGATGAACCGGCAGTAGATTTGGCGGTAGCAATGTCTTTAATAAGCAGCTTAAAGGATACCGCAATATTGGAAAACGCACTGGCGTTTGGCGAAATAGGTTTGGCGGGTGAAATCAGGGGTGTTTCTCAGGCACAGGCTAGAATTTCAGAATCTGCAAGACTTGGCTTTACAAAAATAGTATTGCCTTATCAAAATTTAAAAAATATTAAACAGAGCCAGCTTCCGGACAACATAGAGCTGGTTGGCGTAAGAAATATTAGAGAGGCATTCGGTGCAATGGTAAAAGAATAAGCTGTTTACAGCTTTAACAATTTAAACCAAGCCTTTCTGCGTTATATTTACATATTTATTTGGTGAGTTATATATGAATTTTAAACTACTTGCAATCGACCTTGACGGCACTTTGCTAAACGACAACAAAGAAATTTCCCTTTTCAATTACGAGGCACTTGAGTACGCAGCTAACAAAGGGATAATTCTTGTTCCGTGTACCGGTCGTGCCGTAAACGGCATCACAAAATACGGCCGCCTTGCACAATTAAGCACATATGCAATAGCCTACAACGGTGCTATGATAATAAATCTAAAAAGCAACGAAATTATTTACCACTGCCCAATGGATAAAAAGGACGCATTTTATATCATCAACCGTGGCATTGCATATGATACCAACATATGCATTTGGAGCAGCAATAAACTATACTGCAGTGTTATAAATGACTACACCCTAAGCTACAGCAAAATAAGCGGTATAGCCCCTGAGAAATTCAACTCCCTTGCGGATTTTGAAAACAAAATTATTACCAAGGTGCTATGGCATGACTCTGAGGATAAAATTGCAAAATATTTAAAAGAGATGTCGAGCACTGTGTCAAAAAGCGTTTGCTGCTGTACCTCAAAGCCGTGGTTTTTGGAGTTTTTTAATATCAAGGCCTCAAAGGCATTGGCACTGGATATGCTCAATACAGCACTTAATATTAAAAAAAGCGAGGTTATTGCATTTGGTGATGAGCTAAACGATGTAAGTCTGATAAGGTATGCCGGAACAGGCATAGCAATGGCTAACGCCAGAAAAGAAGTAAAGCAGTGTGCTGATATAATTACGAGCAGCAATAATGATAACGGAGTAGCACAAATTATACACAAGCTTATTTAAAATTTATAAAAGCACTGCCTGTGCAAAAACCCTTAGAAGATTTGCACAGGCAGTGCTTTATATTGTATATGTAACCTTTTGGGAATATTCCGTTGTTAAAAATCAAGCATAATTTCAGAATAAAATTCATTATCTATGTGGGAAAACCTAGCTTGACCGTTATATTTTTCAGCCATAACCTTTACCGACATTATGCCTAAGCCGCTTCCGTTTGCTTTGTTGGTAAGGTAAACATCTCCCCTCTTTTTCACCTTACCGTCAAAATTGTTTACAACTATAATGTAAAGCTGACAACCGCCTTCAACATCTATTTGCAGCTTTATATATCGTTTACCCTCGGATATAGTCAAACAGCCCTCTAGTGCGTTTTCCAAAACATTGCCGATTATTGCAGAAAGCACAACATCGTCAATTGAAAGCACCTCCGGCATATTCACTCTCCAATCCGTCTTTATATCATGCTGAAAAGCTAACTCTGCATAATAACCAAGAATTGCATTTACAACTGAATTTTTACAAAAGAAAAATTGTTTACCTGTGTTGTCCAGCAATTTACTGTAGCTGTTTAAATATTCTACAAGCTGGGTTGTTTTTCCTTCACGAGCAAGCCCTATAGCAGTTGTTGCCGTATGCTTAAAATCATGACGCAATTTTCGGGTTGATTCCATATAATTTTTCATAGCCTCATACTGCTCGGCCTGTGCTTTATAAATGTGCGAAATCCTTTCAGCTTTATTTTTTTCAACAATAGTTTTTGCCGTAAAATAAAATACAAGCTGAAACATCATAAAAAGCAAAAACACTACGCAAACCATAAACGTCCCTACTCCGGCAACCCTGCCTACACTCATTGTAGAATAATCAACCGGTATCATAACAATATTATTTGCGGTTACAATTATCGGAACAATGCATACAATATACCATATTGCGTAAACATTAAAATTATCAATAAGCCAACACAGTGGCTTGCTTGCAATTATAATGGATAAGACCGCAAGAGCTGTGGATATTGCCAACTGTACAAAAAGGCCGCAAACGGAGCTGTCATAAGGGTGTCCGTTTGGGGTTATTTGGCTTTCAACAAAATGGTTTATAAGCCCGGGAAAAGACAGTAAGGCTGTGTTTGATAAAAAAATAAACAGCAGCTTAATTTTATCTACATTCACAAAAAGAAAATATAAAACCAGCAGCAACAGCATTACAGGTACTAATAGGTAATTTGCGTCAAATTTCGGAAACAGGCTGTCAATTAACGCCATTGCTACAGACAGTAAAACCAACAGTCCTGCCAGCAAAGGCATAAAAATCGCCTTAGAAAATTTAAGATACTTTGCAACAGGCACAATGCACATAGCCGCACCCGGAATTACAACGCTGTAGCTCAGCACAGACAAAACAAAGCTATGCAAGGTATTATTCATACTTGCCTCCTTTTAATTAAATCTCTTTTGTTGTTAAAGCGATACGCTGTAAGTGCCTGTCGGAGCTTAGAGCTGTTTCTGATATTTACAGCAAGAAGCTTGCCTGACCTCATATTGCAGGTGCTTTTTTCCATTTTAATAACATAATCAAAGTTTACAAGCACTCCCCTATTTATAACACAAAAACGATTGTCATTCAAAAGTGAAGCTGAAATAGACTTAAATGACATTCTGTATTTATACTCAATGCCATCTACACAAATATATATATAATTAGAATCGGATACAACATATTCAATTTTTGCGTATAAAATAGGTATCTCCTTTTTATGAGAATTTATCTTAATATATGGCTGATACTTTGGCAATTTTGATAACAGGCTTACTGCGTCATTCATAACCTTACCCAGCTTCGCCTCGTCAACAGGCTTTATAATATAATCAAAGGAACGGCAGGAAAAAGCGTCCTGCATATACTCTATACTTGTAGTTATAAAAATAAGAATAGTCGTCATAGAAAGCTCTCTCATTTTTTGGGCCGTTTCTATGCCGTTGAGTCCATCCATAAAAATATCCATCAAAACAATATCCACAGGATATTTAGCAATATTTATAAGAAAATCTCCCCCCGCAGTATATTCAGTCACCTCTACCGGGCACTTATTAATTTCAGCCCAGTTTAATATATAGCGTTTAACAAACTCTCTTTCGGAATCTGTGTCATCAACAATAGCAATTTTCATATTATCCCCTCAAAATCATTATACAGCATTTCAACAAAATTTTCCACTGCATTTTGTGCAATAAACATTCGCCCCACATTTTGTCCTTTCGTCACAAAAGACTTGAATAATTATAATAAACAGGTAAAATATTACCTATAGTTGGTTTACAGCTGCGTAAACAATACAGCTGTATAATCGGCAAAGTTAAATCTGCTTACAGAAATAGAAAGAGGTAATTTATTATGAAGAAATTAGCGGTTATTATTGCAGTTTGTATGGTTGCAGCAGCTACACTGTGTGGCTGCGGCGGTTCCAATGGCAATAGCTCATCGCCGGACAGCTCATCTCAGACAAACAGTGCTTCAAGCCAGGACAAGGACTCAAGCAGTTCTGATACAAGTGAGGAAGAAACAGAAGCTGAGACAGAGGCTGAAACTGAAGAAGAAGCTTCAGAAGATGCAGCTGCTTATACAGGTGTAACTTGGAAATTGACTAATATTATTGATGCCGAGGGTAATACTCAAACTATTGACGAGTACTGTGTTGCCAATGGTCTAAAAGAGGGAAGCTTGGAAACAACATATGAGTTTGCTGAGGACGGCACCGCAGTTGGCACACTAAACGGAGTTAAGATGGAATTCCCATATACGGCAGACGGCAACCAAATAACATCTTCTGTAACAACAAAAGATCCTTCAACAGGTGAAGATGTAACTACAACATCAGTATTTACATACGATGCTGACAATGATATTTTGACAGTAACAGACGAGAACACAGGATTAACGAGTGTATTCGAAAAAGCATAACTAGAATTTATTCTTTTCAGACAGGCTGACTTATGTTAGTCTGTCTGTTTTTTTAATACAGAGAAATTTAATAAAAATAATATAAAAAGCAGAGGTACTCTAAAATTTTCAGAGCACCTCTGCTTTACTATATAATCTAATTATGTCAAAAATTAAACCTCGGCAATAACCTCAACCTCAACCAGCACTCCCTTTGGCAGCTCCTTTACGGCTACACAGGAACGGGCAGGCTTGCTTGTAAAATACTTACCGTAAATCTCGTTAAATTTAGCGAAGTCACTCATTTGTGCTAAGAAGCAAACTGTTTTTACAGCCTTGTCATAGCCTGAGCCGGCTTCCTCTAAAACAGCACCTAAATTTTTCATAACCTGTTCTGTTTGACCTTCAATATTGTCTGCTTCAACATTTCCTGTTGCAGGGTTAATAGCAATTTGTCCCGAAGTAAAAATCATTCCGTTACAAACTACTGCCTGTGAATAAGGACCGATTGCGTCCGGTGCGTTCTTTGTATAAATTTTCTCTGCCATTTTTAAAACCTCCAAAAATCACAATTAAATATTTTTTAAACTAATCTATAGCCGTTTTTAACAAGCTCAGCCTTAATTTCATCTACATGGGCTTGGTTTCTTGTTTCCATGGATATACGCAGGTAGCAAGCATTAATATCGGAATTCAGCTCTGCCCTGTCGTGGCTTACGGATACAACATTACCGCCCATATTAGAAATAATTTCAGACACACCCTGCAGCTGTCCTGGCTTATCAAGAAGCTCTATGGTCAAATCTGCAAGTCTGCCGCTCATTTGCAAACCACGGTTAATTACTCTTGACAAAATAGTAACATCAATATTACCGCCTGAAAGCAGACAGCAAACTCTTTTACCTTTAATTTCAGGAATTTTATTAAACAATACAGCTGCAAAGGCACAGGCACCCGCACCCTCTGTAACAAGCTTTTGACGCTCAAGCAGCGTTAGTATGGCTGCCGCACATTCGTCGTCTGTTACGGTAACAAAGCCGTCAACATATTTGCTGGCAATTTCGTATGTAAGATTGCCCGGTGTTTTTACTGCTATGCCGTCCTGGAAGGTATGAACGCTTTCCAATGTTTCTATCTGTCCGTCCTTTACGCTTTGAACCATAGACGGAGCACCCGACGCCTGCACACCGTAAACCTTAATGTTAGGGTTCAGCGATTTAATAGCAAATGCAACGCCGGCTAATAGTCCGCCGCCGCCTACAGGTACCACTACAGCGTCAACATTTGGCTTTTTATCAATAATTTCAAGTCCGATTGTACCCTGACCTGCAATAACAAGCTCATCGTCGAATGGGTGAATAAATACAGCACCGCTTTGCTTTTGAAGCTCTACAGCCTTTGCGTAGGCATCGTCATATGTACCCTTTACAAGACAAACCTCTGCACCAAGCCTTTTTGTAGCCTCAATTTTGCTTATTGGTGCGGCGTCCGGTATACAAATTAAAGATTTAATACCATTTTTTGTAGCTGCTCTGGCAACACCCTGTGCATGGTTGCCGGCAGAACAGGCTATAACACCCTTTTTTCTTTCTTCCTCTGTCAGCTGAGAAATTTTATAGTAAGCACCTCTAACCTTAAAAGAACCTGTTACCTGTAGATTTTCGGTTTTTAAATACACCGAGGTACCCGGTACAACATCAGCCGAGCACTTAATCATATCAGTTGGTCTGATAGCGTCCTTAAGCACATAAGCCGCATGATAAATTCTGTCTAATGTTAGCATAATAACATCTCCTAATTTTTATGTCAAAATAAAAAAGTCTTTCGTCCAAATAAAGGACGAAAGACGAAATTCCGTGGTACCACCTTAATTGTCTGTATAAACAGACCACTCTGCCGCATCTGACAATGCTACTCTCTGTAACGGGAGAACCCGTACTCTCTTACTGTAATTTCAGAGGCAGGCTTAAAGGGGATAGGCAACATATGCCACGACTGACTTTCACCAACCGTCAATTCTCTAAACAATGGTTATACGAGCCCGTGTCCTTATCGCAGCCTTTAATGCTATTCAGCTTTCTACTAACATTTATACGCTTTTTTACATTAAATGTCAAGTCTATTTTATAAAATATTTTTTATTGCCAAAGCTCTTAAAACTCGTCCTTTATTGAGCGTAAAAAAAGCGACGAAAGAGTTTCTTTTGGATCCTGATTATAGGTAATTACTTGATTTACAGCATTTACTATAGGCAGGTCAACATTATATCTTTGGCTTAGCTTAACAAGCGCTCTTGTTGTAGACACACCCTCCGCAAGCTTGTCAAATTTTTCACCGTTAATAAGCATTTCACCAAAGCGCCTGTTATGACTGAACTTAGAAAACAGAGTTGCCTCATAATCGCCTAAGTGGCAAAGACCATAGGCGGACATTTCGTTACCGCCCATTGCCTTAATAAGTCTGGAAATTTCCCTTGTACCTCGTGCCATTAAAGCACCCTTTAATGATGTGTAGCCCATTCCGTCAAGCATACCTGCGGCAATGCCTACAACATTTTTTGCCGCCGCACCTACCTCTGTGCCGATCAAGTCCTGTCCGAAATAAAAACGAATAAGCTCGCTGGAGAAGGAATGAACAAGCTTTTCTTTAACCTCCTGATTATCGGAATCAATAACCATACAGTTAGGTATTCCACGAACAAAATCCTGTGGATGCCCCGGGCCTACCCATACAGCAACAGGCGTTTTGCTTGTATCTACATAGTCAGAAACAATTTCTGACAGTCTTCTGCCGGTTGCTTCTTCTATTCCCTTCATACAAAGCACAATTATTTTACCGTCTAAGTTCTCCTTAATAAGGTTTTCCATAAAGCTGCTTAACGCTTGAGAGCTAATAGAAATAATCATAACCTCTGCGTGATTAACAGCTTTGGTAAGGTCAGGAGTAATAACAATGCTATCACTAAACTGAACATAGTCATTTTTTCTTTCACGCTGCAGGCTTTGGAAAATCTCATCATTCTCCAAGCCCCATGTATATACATTGTGACCGGTCTTATCTAAATACCATGCAATAAACGAACCCCATCTGCCGCAGCCAAGCAACGAAACATTCATTTTTAAGTCCTCCGTATCAATCTCAATTTATGCTATGCTATTATAGCATATGAAGATAACAATTTCCATTGTATCACACAGTATTTTTAAAATATTAACAAAAAAACAGTTTGCCACTTTATAATTTACTCATCCTCGGCTTGAGCCTCAGGCTTCTCTTCCCTGTTGCTTTCGCAATTGTTTTTTAAGCTGCTTTTTCCTTTTAATTTTTTGGCCTCCATTTTGTTAAGTATTTTTTCTTTTCGGCTTTTGTCCTGTATACTGTCAAAAAGCTCCTGCCTTGCATTCAAGGCATATTCCATTGCACCTTTGTCAACATTTGGATATTTAGGATTCATATCATTTAATATGTCACGCACAATTTCAGAAACTACATATCTTGCATACCACTTATGGTCTGCCGGCACTACATACCATGGAGCAATGCGGGTAGAGGTATTGTTTATCATATCTTCAAACGCCTGCTGGTACTCGTCCCAATATTCACGCTCGCCAATGTCAGCAGGCGAAACCTTCCAATTTTTATCCTTTTCATCTATTCTTGAAATAAATCTTTCAGCCTGTTCGTCCTTAGAAAGATTTAAAAATATCTTTACAACTCTAATAGAATTTTGATACAGATATTTTTCTATATTATTAATTTGTTGATATCTGTTTTTAATAACTGTTTTATTGCTGATGCGGTCAGCCTTTTTTTGCGTTTTATAAAGCTGATGCACCTTGCCTATTAAAACCTCCTCATAATAGCTTCTGTTAAACAGGGCAATATCGCCCTTTGCCGGCAGCTTGGACCACACACGCCACATATAGTCGTGAGAAAGATCTACCGATGAAGGATTTTTAAAGCAATGCTCCTGAACACCATGGGGGCTTAAAATACTGAAAACCGTGCGAATAACACCGTCTTTGCCGGCTGCGTCTGTTGCCTGAAAAATGATAACCAAGCCCTCATTCTTTTGAGCGTACATTTTTTCTTGAAGCTCTCTGATTTCGTTTATATTTTCTGCAAACAACGGCGAATCTGCAAGCTTTTTTGCATACTTTCCGGAATATTCCGTTGAGCTTTCTTTTATATTGAATTTTCTCTTTCCATCATACTTGAATTTATTAATATTCATAAAATACCTCCATTACATATATGTGCAGTTTTTTCGTTATAATACACAAACGGAGCCACAGCTGACAGGCTATGACTCCTTTTGTTTATGTAGTAGTTAAGATGATAAAAGATTATTCGTATTCAACAACATCTATCCATTTCATAAGGAACTCTTTCTCGTCTTCTAAGCCCTTAACCATTTGAGATGCAGCAACTATAGGCAACCAGTGCTGAACATATTGCTTAGCGGTATTGCTCTTTGTGCAGAACAGCTTTAAATACTTATCAGCCAACTCAGGCTGTCTTAGAGAGAACAACAGGTATGTTCTTGCGGCATCGGCAGAAGCATTGCCCTGTGTTGCGTGTGACCAGTCAAGAATATGTGCCTCACCCTTGCTGTCAATAATAATGTTGCTTGGGTTAAAGTCACCATGACAAACCTTGGTATGCTTAGGCATTGCCTCCAAACGAGTGTGCAGCTCATAGCGAGTAGTTGCGTCAATCTCCTTTAAGCTTGAGATTTTTCTATTCATTTTGTCCTTTAGCTTATTAAGTAAAGGAGCCCTTTTACTATGTACCTCCAGCTGAAGATCAACAAATAAATTTAGATATTCATCAATCTTGTCAGGATTCTTATCCATAAGCTCTTGGAGAGTATCGCCCTCAACATAATCAATAGTAATTGCCCATTTACCATCAATTAGTGATACAGACTTTAAATCCGGAATATTAAGTCCGGTTTCCTCAACTCTGGCTTGGTTAAGCGCTTCATTAAGCACATCCGACTTTGGAAAATACTCAGGATCAAATACTTTAACAACGGTATCGCCAACCTTGTAAATAGTCTTGCCTTTGCGTTCAGATAATATTTTGTCGTATGTCATATAAATCCACCTTTCTTATATAATTAACTATGCAACTTAGCTAACTTTTTATTACAGCTATATTATAACATCATATTTTCAAAAAGTATAGTTAAATAACTACAAAAAAAATTGTTGTTTTTTTGGTTATTCATACAAATTTGATAATTGATTATGGATTTTATATGAACAAAATATAAATTCAGCACAAAAAGCGGTTCTGTTTACAACAACAGAACCGCTTTTTCATAAAATTTCACATCTCAGTAAACTATTTATCGGTTAAAAGGTAAAGATACCTCTGAGTGCACTGTACAAGGCCGGAGCCGAACTCTGATATACACTATTAACCGTATTAATTGCAAGTGCGGCAGCTATTAAAACAGACAGAACAATCACACCTGCCAGCAGTATATACACCACCTTGTATATACAGGAGATATTTCTAACAGACTTTTCAATATACAGCAAAATAATTATTGCCGCTATGGCCATTATAGGTGCAATATCACATACATAGCTTATGGCAACACCTGCCATACAGAAATCCGTAAATGCTATTAATACAGATAGTGCTACACACAACATTATAAACCATCTGTTTATGCTGCTTATTCTGAGCCTTTTCTTGGCGGCAGGAATAAAAGCAACAAGCCAATTCAACGGTAAAGCAAACACTCCATATGAGCCGGTCATATAAAAATAACGAGAATAGCTGTTTACCTTTATTAGTCCTCCTAAATAAGAAGATGTATCGTACAGGCAGGATGATGGACTTACATATGGAAACGCAGCCGCAGTGTCCGGCATTTGGAAGAAGTAATGATACAAGGCCGGCCCCAAAAAGGCAAGCGATACATTGTTAAGTGAAATATTATTTACAGTAAGCTGGTACGATGTACCAAATTCAAGCAACGAACCAAATCGGGCATAATTGTATATCATTAATGCTGTCGCAAAGAGAGCAACAGGCGCTATAAATGCTGCAACATAGCATAGCTTACTTTTTAATTTAATTGTCTTATTTAACAGCACCGAAATAAAGAACGGTGCTGTTGCCAGGGCGGCAATAACAAGGTTGGGCCTTGATGCCGCAATAAGACCTACGGTAATTCCACACATTAAAAATTTATACCATTTCGGCTTTTTATATGCAGACAGCGTTAGGTATATTAGTAAGAATAAAAACGCTATTCCGCACAGCTTAGGCAAATTGTAAAAATCCCCGTATGCTGAAAGTATGTATATTCCGCAAGCAAACGGAATTGCTGCTCCACTTAACATTACCAGCAAAAAATTCGATTTTCTTACTGCAACCATTGCAATTTTGCTTACAGCCATAAAGCCAAATATTGATATCAGCATACTAAACAAGGTGCAGACAAGGCTGTCTGTGGGAAGTGCTCCGGTTATAAAATAAATAGGGTAATATACTAAAAAAAGCGGTGCTGTACCGAAGTAGCTGTAGTACTTTCCGTTATAAAAAGCCCTGTCCCACGAAGCGTTTGCGCCTATCTCATCTCTGTACTGAGGATCATACACCTTGTCCCCTGCATCTATAAGCTTTTGGTCAACAGGTATGTCAAGGTTGAGTTGTCCCTTTTGAAAAGCATCAAACATTTGATAATACGGTGAGCGATAAACAACACCTTCCTGCCTATATGGCGTTATTACATTGTCACCCTTAGCACAGAAAATAAAAATAAAGCTGCCGCAGCACAAAGCCGCAACTAATATTAGGGCAGCTAATTGCTTTGGGCTGTTGTTATAAACAGCTTTGTACAGCTTAAATTCTTTAATAGCCAACACCAACAAACAAATCAACGCAAAAATAATCAGCCTTAGATAATTAATCTGAATTGGCAGCTCTTTATTCAGTCCAATTTCCCTTATTGTTAAGCCGGAGGCATTTTTTATGCCTATCTTTAGTGTGTCAAGCTCCTTTGAGTGAACATTCAATATAACAGGACTGTCATTATCAGCATAAAGCTTTTCGCTGAAAACACCTAATAAAGATTGTGATAAATTAATATCTGAAATTCCGACACTGACAGTTACTAATTTTGGTTTTCCTTCAAATTGAATATATACATTTTCACAGCTCTCTTTTAAATTTGAATAGGTTATAATAAACTCATCATCCTTATCAATCAGTATAGAGTCGGCTGTATTGCTGCCCTCCGACAACTCGGCTGACGAAAAGGGCAAAGCATTATTGTTGTTTTTAACGGGTGAAGTAAACGACGAAATATTAAACACAGTAAATTCCAATGCTATTAAAACAAGAACAATGCACGCAGCCTTTTTTATAAATGGGCAAAGTGCAGCTTTAAATAATCTCTCTGATTTACACAATGCAAAAGCATTTACACAACAACATATTATAATTGTACCTATTAAATATGAAGCAATATCAATACTATGCTTTAAAATCGCCATAGCTGCAAATCCGTAAAGCAGAATTGCTAAAAATCCCAATATTATGGGAACAGATTTAAAATACATAAATTTATTTTTGTCCTTATATGCACCTGACAACAAATAAAAAGCACCTGTTAATACGACATATATAATACCGCAAAGCACTGTCGACATAAAAAATCACCTCTCATATATATTTCATTAAGATTTTAACATAAAAATATACTATTTTCAACCAATATACGCCTGTCTTATAAAATGTATTTTACAGCAACATATTATTATGGTATAATTTTTTCACTAAAAGGCGGTGATTACTTGGATATTCAAAAAATTAAAAGCCCACTTAACGAACTTTTACCATTAATAGAAGGCTGTATAAACAATAAGGGCTGTTTTCCTCTTACAGTAACAGGTACAAGTATGCTTCCTACATTGGTGCCAAACAGGGATTTAGTATACTTGGTTTCCCCTCTTGAAATGCCGCCTAAAAAATACAGCATAGTGCTTTTTAAGCGTGACAACGGTAAAATTGTTCTTCACCGCATTATAAAAGAGTTAAAAAACGACCGACTGCTGATTAACGGTGACGGACAGTTTTGGACCGAAGTAATAGCTTCATCACAAATTGTTGCTGTTGTAAAGGCATACAGAAGAAACGGCAAAATAAAAAAATGCACCGGCAATTCCGTGCGGCTTTACACCTTTGTTTGGTGTGGGCTAAAGCCCATAAGGCCCTTATTTTTCAAGCTTGCAGGCATTTTTAATAAATTAAGGCGAAAGAATAGTAACAAATAAATTTATATAATCCGCCTGCCTTTTAAACAGAACTTTAGTGCTTCACACAAAAAAGAGAGCCGACACCTTAACAGTGCGGCTCCCTTTTTTATAGGAAAATAAAGCTTACTGACAGTTGTAACAAGTTTTAATTTGCAGATTATACAGCCTTTATGCCTCTTTCACCTGTTCTTATCCTTACTACATCCTCAATGTCATATACAAATATTTTACCGTCGCCTACATTACCGGTGCAGGCAACCTTTTTAATGACATCAATCGTTTTTTCTGCCCATTCGTCTGTAGATACTACAATTTCAAACTTAATCTTGTTAAGCATAGTAATCTCAACATCTACGCCTCTGATTCGCTCGGTGTGGCCCTTTTGATGACCGCAGCCCAACACCTGAGAAACTGTAATTCCCTTAACATCTATTGCGTCCAATGCATCCTTTACTTCCTCATACTTTTCAGGACGCACAATAGCCTCAATTTTTTTCATTGCTATCTCTACCTTTCTAAATTAATCCAAGCCGTTAAATGAAGGGTAAGCTGATTCACCGTGCTGAGTTGAATCAAGACCAAGTCTTTCATCCATTTCAGATACACGAAGTGTCTTAGTAAACAGCTTAACTATACCCGCACAAATAAGTGTGCCTACTACAGCAATAGCAATAGTAACTACTATACTTTCAAACTGTGCAAGGAACAAGTGGTAGTCGCCGAAAATAAGACCGTTCCACTTAGCACCTGATTCAACGCCCGGAGCAAGCTCCTTTACGCCAAAGATACCTGTTGCCAAGCCACCCCAGATACCGCCGATACCGTGACAGCCAAATGCGTCAAGTGCATCGTCAATCTTTAACACTTTCTTGATTAGGTGCATACAGAAGTAACAAATTGGGCTAACAAGCAAACCGATAATAATTGAAGCCCATACAGGTACAAAACCTGCGCCAGGTGTAATTGCAACCAAACCAACTACCAAACCTGTTGAAGCACCTACCAAGGTTGGCTTTCCTGTAGTAATTGTATCAATAACCATCCATGAAATCAAGCCGCAGGCCGATGAAACAGCAGATGTTATAAATGCGTGTACTGCTGTACCGTTAGCTGCCAGTGCACTGCCTGCGTTGAAGCCAAACCAGCCAAACCACAGCAACGCAGCACCCAAAAGCACAAAAGGAATGTTATGCGGTGTATATGTACTACGGTCGTAGTCACGACGCTTGCCAAGGATAACGGCAAGAAGCAAGCCTGTAATACCTGAGCTTATATGTACAACATTACCGCCGGCAAAATCAACTGAATTCAGATACAAGCCTGTGCCGAATAAACCGGCACCGCCCTCAACCTCGGCACCCATAAAGCCGCCGCCCCATACCATATGAGCCAGTGGGTAATATACAAGCAGTGACCATAGACAAATAAACGGAACAAGTGCCTTAAATTTCATTCTGCCTGCTACAGCACCTGTAATAAGTGCCGGTGTAATAATTGCAAACATCATTTGGAAGGCACAGAACAACATATCCGGAATTTCCAAGCCTCTTGTGCTGTCTGAAATACTAACATTGTTTAATCCCAAAAAATCAAGACCGCCTACAAAGCCTCCTGCGTCTGCACCAAACGAGAACGAATAACCAAACAGCACCCACATAAGAACTGCTGTACCGGTAATAAACACAGAAGCCATCATAGTGTTTATTACATTCTTTCTGCGAACAAGACCTCCGTAAAAGAACGCCAAGGCAGGTGTCATAATAAAAACAAGTGCCGTACAAAAAATCATAAAGCCAATACTTCCGCTATCCATTTTAAAATCCCCTTTCATATTTTTAATCAAATAAAATGGAAAAGGCGTCACAACACACTTATCTCAAGTGTTTGTAACGCCTTTGTTGTTGTAAAGTTTACCATAAGGCTTTTTGCTTGTCAATACCCCAATTCCTGCAAATTGTGTTTTAGCACACAGGATTTTCAACAGTTTTTATGCTAAATTTGCAATTAAGCTTTTCTTAAATTGCATTTATCCTTGTAAATAATTAAACATAGCCAGTTTTTCAGGCATTTAATATATTATCTTTGTCAAAATAACAAAACACAAATTTATGCTTTGGCACACCACAGCAACGGAGCTTTTAAACTCAAATACATATAACCGTCAACAAATGTTGAATTTTTATTTTACAATTCACAGCTGCACTAACCTCAATTTAACTAAAATACATATGGTTCTATACATTTTGTACCTGCCGACAGGCTTTTATGCTTAGATTGAACACACGGCATTTTTAGCTTTGTACGGTAAAAATACTTTGTACACAGATTGACTTTATAAATAATATGTGATAGAATTTTGACAGTATAAAACACTTTAAAAGCGATGATGAAGACAGACAGCCTTCTAAGAATTTTAGCGAGTCGGAGTATGGTGAAAGTCCGATAACTACATTAGGCTGTAAATCACTTCGGAGCTGCAATTTGAACGCTTAAATGCAAGTAAATGCGTCGGATTTTCTCCGTTAACAGAAAACGCATATGCAGTATGCTGTAATAGGTGGTTTTACGAAGCTTTTAGGTCTTCGTCCTGTTATGGGATGACGGCCTTTTTATTTTTTAGGAGGTTGAAGAAATGTATAAAAAGGTTGACACAAACCTTGACTTTGTTCAGCGTGAAAAAGAAGTTGAAAAGTTCTGGAAAGAAAACAAAATCTTTGAAAAGAGTATTGAGGAACGCAAGGGCGGAAAGCCGTATGTATTCTATGACGGCCCTCCTACAGCTAACGGTAAGCCGCATATCGGTCATGTGCTTACCCGTGTAATTAAGGATATGATTCCAAGATACCAAACAATGAAGGGCAATATGGTTCCTCGTAAAGCCGGTTGGGACACACACGGCTTGCCGGTAGAGCTTGAGGTTGAAAAGCTGCTGGGCTTAGACGGCAAGGAGCAGATTGAAGAATACGGGCTTGAGCCTTTTATAAAGAAATGTAAGGAATCTGTATGGAAGTACAAGGGTATGTGGGAGAATTTCTCCGACACTGTAGGCTTCTGGGCAGATATGGACAACCCATATGTTACCTATGACAACAATTTTATAGAGTCTGAATGGTGGGCATTAAAGAAAATATATGACAAGGGCTTACTATATAAGGGCTTTAAAATTGTTCCTTACTGCCCTAGATGCGGAACACCTTTGTCCTCACATGAGGTTGCACAGGGCTATAAGGACGTAAAAGAGCGTTCGGCTATTGCAAAGTTTAAAGCAAAGGGCGAGGATGCGTACATTCTTGCATGGACAACAACACCTTGGACGCTTCCGTCTAATGTTGCCCTTTGTGTAAACCCTAATGAGGATTATGTAAAAATTCAAACAGGCGACAATGTATATTATATGGCAGAGGCCTTGGTTGACAGCGTAATCGAGGGCGAGTATACCGTTCTTGAGAGATACAAGGGTAAAGACCTTGAATACAAGGAATATGAGCCTTTGTTCGACTTTGTTTCACCTAAGGAAAAGTGCTACTACATTACCTGCGACACATATGTAACTCTTACAGACGGTACAGGTGTAGTTCACATTGCACCTGCATTTGGTGAAGACGACGCTAATGTAGGCAGAAAGTACAATCTTCCTTTGGTTCAGCTGGTTGATTCAAAGGGTGAAATGACAAAAGAAACACCTTGGGCCGGTACATTCTGTAAGGACGCCGACAAGGAAATTTTGGTTGACCTTGATAAACGAGGTTTGCTGTTCTCTGCACCTAAGTTTGAGCATTCGTACCCACACTGCTGGCGTTGTGACACACCGCTTATCTACTATGCAAGAGATTCTTGGTTTATTAAGATGACCGATGTAAAGGATCAGCTTATAGCAAACAACAACACAGTAAACTGGATTCCTGATTCCATAGGTAAGGGTCGTTTTGGCGACTGGCTGAATAATGTACAGGACTGGGGTATTTCAAGAAACAGATACTGGGGTACTCCGCTTAACATTTGGGAATGTGAATGCGGTCACCGCCACTCTATCGGCAGTATCGAGGAATTAAAGGCAATGTCAGACAACTGCCCTGATGATATTGAGCTGCACAGACCATATATTGATGATGTTACAATAAAGTGTCCGCACTGCGGAAAGCAAATGCACAGAGTTCCTGAGGTTATTGACTGTTGGTTTGATTCAGGCTCAATGCCTTTTGCACAGCACCACTATCCTTTTGAAAACAAGGAGCTGTTCGAGTCACAATTCCCTGCTGATTTCATCTCGGAGGCCGTTGACCAAACAAGAGGCTGGTTCTATTCACTGCTGGCAATTTCAACCCTTATTTTCAACAAAGCACCATATAAGAATGTTATAGTTCTTGGTCTTGTTCAGGATGAGAACGGACAAAAGATGTCAAAGTCAAAGGGCAACGCAGTGGATCCGTTTGACGCACTGCAAACCTACGGTGCAGACGCTATAAGATGGTATTTCTACACCAATTCTAACCCGTGGCTGCCAAAGAGATTCTATGGCAAAGCTGTTGTTGAGGGACAAAGAAAGTTTATGGGTACACTTTGGAACACATATGCGTTCTTTGTACTATATGCTAATATTGATAACTTTGACGCTTCAAAGTATACATTGGATAGAAACAGCTTAGCTGTTATTGACAAGTGGCTGCTGTCTAGGTTGAATTCAACAGTTAAGGCTGTAGACAGCTGCCTGTCCGGCTATAAAATTCCTGAAGCTGCAAAAGCACTGCAAAGCTTTGTAGATGAAATGAGTAACTGGTATGTAAGAAGATGTCGTGAAAGATTCTGGGCACAGGATATGACACAGGATAAGATTAACGCTTATATGACATTATATACAGCACTTGTTACAATAGCGAAAGCATCGGCACCTATGATTCCGTTTATGGCCGAATCTATTTATCAAAACCTTGTACGCTCAATAGACAACACAGCACCGGAAAGCGTTCACCTATGCCTATTCCCTACTGTTGATGAAGCTGCTATTGACACAAAGCTAGAGGCTGATATGGACGAGGTTTTAAAGATAGTTGTGCTTGGTCGTTCTGCAAGAAACGGCTCTGCAATGAAAAACCGCCAGCCGTTGGCTAAGATGTATGTTAAAGCTCAAAAGGCTCTTGATAAGTTCTATGTTGATATTATTGAGGACGAGCTTAACATTAAGGAAGTAGTATTTACAGATGATGTAGGCGGCTTTGTTTCTTACTCATTTAAGCCACAGCTTAAAACCCTAGGACCAAAGTACGGCAAGCAGTTAGGTGAAATAAGAAATGCTCTTGCAAATGTTGACGGTGTCAAGGCAAAGGCTGAGCTAAATGAAACTGGCACAATGACGCTTTCTATTTCCACAGGTGATATTAAGCTGACAGAGGAGGATTTGCTTATAGATGTTAAGCAAATGGAGGGACTGTACACTGTAAGCGACAACGGCGTTACAGTTGTACTTGACACAACTCTTACTCCTGAGCTTGTTGAAGAGGGCTTTGTTCGTGAGATAATCAGTAAGGTTCAAACAATGCGTAAGGATGCAGGCTTTGAGGTTATGGATCACATTATTGTCGGTGTAAGCGGCAACGATAAAATTGCTGATATTATGTCTAAAAATAAGGCGGGCATTGCAAACGATGTACTTGCAAATGATATTGTAAATACAACTGACGGCTTTGTCAAAGACTGGAATATTAACGGCGAAAAGGTTGTACTTTCAGTTTCAAAGGTTGATTAAGCAATATTTGTTCATAGATAAAATACAGGGTGTGCAGTGCACACCCTGTTGTTTTAAGCTGATATATAGTTTTTCTTTTATGTAATTAGATTGAATACGGCAAAAATTAATCCGCCGATATATACACATCGGCGGATTAATTTGGTGCGAGTAATGGGACTTGAACCCATACGTCAAAGACACACGCCCCTCAAACGTGCCTGTCTGCCTATTCCAGCATACTCGCATTTAACAAATACAATTTTAGCAAAAAATTTAAGTAATGTCAAGCATAAATACAGCATAGCTTTATGGTGACATACCAACAAAGTACAGCTTTTCCTGCCGCTTTTAAAGCGGCAGGAGTTTTTTGTGTCAGCATAAGAAAATACAGCCCGGTATACGGTTAAATCTGCTCCATTACACCGTCTAGGCTATGCTTTACACGGTCGTGCTCTTCTGCACGCTTGGCATTATTAAAACGGTCTGTAGTACCTACCAAATATCCGGTAATTCTTCGGATACGCTCAAAGTTTACAGGCTCAAAGGTATAGTCAATATCTACATAATCTCCGTCAACCTTTATATCCATAGCCTTTATAGTTTTGCCGCTGTACTTCTCCTTACCATGGGAAATGTATGCGTTTATCTCCTTTTCAGGCAATGTGCCGCCCGTAACAGTTACATTAATATTATCCATAACAAGTCCTCCTTTATTTTGTGTTTATAGGTACATTATACCACTACATATTGTGACTGTCAACAAAATTAGGAGGAATTCCTATTTTAAATTAAATATCTTCGGTTATCACAGAATAAGACAAGGCACGGTTGCTGTATCTTTCATCATCTGTAATTTCTTTAATCACATCAATAAAGGGCGGGATTTCAATTTCTTGATTTTCATTGTCAAGCTCCAACTCCAGAGTAGCTCTGTCGTCCCAAAATGTATAAACATCAAGCTCAAAAAGCTGATCCTTATACATAAAGCAATGCCTTACCTTTTTAATCGGCGTACTGTCAGGATCGGCATTAAAAACCATATCCTTATATGTCTGTTCGGATATGTCGTCCTCAAGCTCAATGCGTGTAACACTTGTTATGCTTTTTTTGTAGGTTTTTTTATATGAGGTCTTACCGTTTAATGTGCTTTTCCTGACACGCATGCCGGAATAGCCTTCGTTCTGTGGTAAGTAAGCCTGCTCTATATCAATATGCATATAAAGAGGCTGCTGCTGCAAAACCGAAATATCCGGCATTTTTATAAGAAACTTTCTTTCAATTTCCAACGGAAGATTTTTTGACATAACACATCTCTCCTTACCAAAGCTAAATATCGGGCTTAACTGTTGTTTACAGGGCTGTCCGACGCAAGCTCTATACAAGCCTTATACACAATAACCAACTGCTGCTCTATATGCAGTGGTTAAATATTAGCTGAAAACAATGTACAATTATTTGCCGATGAAAGCACCCATAAGCGTAAAGCCGTTATCGTTATATACACCTGTAGCTGCTGCTGATTTTTCGTCAAACACCTCAACACCGCTGTCCACCTTTTTGTTGCTTGTATATATCATATAAGGCACCGGATTACTTGTATGAGTTCTTATTTCAAGCGGTGTAGGGTGATCCGGACAAACAAGAATTTTAAAGTCATCGCCGCTTTTTCCAAGATAATCTACAAGAGGTGCAAGTATTTTTTCATCAATCAATTCTATTGCCCTTACCTTGTTTTCAACTTCACCACGGTGGCCGCATTCATCAGGTGCTTCTACATGGATATAAACAAAATCCTGTCCTCTGTCAAATTCATTTATTGCCGCCTGAAGCTTACCCTCAAAGTTTGTATCAATATAACCTGTTGCACCCTCAACATCAGGTGTAGCCATACCGGCACATATACCTATACCCTTGAGCAGGTCTACAGCTGAAATAACAGAGCCTTTTACGCTGTATTTACTTTCAAAGCTGTCAAGAATCGGCTTCATTCCCTCTCCCCACAGCCAAATTGAGTTTGCAGGCTTTTTGCCACGCTTAATTCTTTCTATATTCACAGGGTGATCCTTTAAAATGTCATAGCTTCTTACCATAAGGTCATACAAGCCGTCAACACAGTCGCCCTTTGGTATATACTCCTTAATAGGCTTACCTGTAATGTCATGCGGTGGTGTTAAAACACCCGGCTTTGGGTTTCCGTTTGACCATACCAGACAATGGCGGTAGCTTACGCCCGGATAGAACTTAAACACATCGTTGCCAAGCTTTTCCTGAACATATTCTATAAGAACCTTAGCCTCAGCAGTTGAAATATCATCTGCACAGTAGTCAAGAATAGTTTTGTCACTGTACTCAGGCTCGTCAGTAAGTGTTACAAGGTTACAACGCAGTGTAACATCGGTATTCTTTAGGTCAATACCAATACTTGCTGCCTCCAGCGGAGAACGGCCTGTATAATACTTTGCAGGCTCATAGCCCATTACAGACAGATTAGCAACATCACTGCCCGGCTTTAAGCCCGGAGCTACTGTTTTAAGCAAGCCTACTTCACTTTGCTTTGCCAGCTTGTTCATACAAGGCTTGTTAGCCGCTGTCATTGGTGTTTGATTATTTAGCTGTGGTACAGGAGTATCTGCCATACCGTCACATAAAACTACTGCATACTTCATTTTTATCACCCTTTAGTTATTTTTGGTTGTACTAAACATTTCAATTACGGCAGCACACATTGAATTTTGCAGCTAAAAAGTGCAAAATAAAAAAGCCGCTTCATAGCCTTAATTAAAAATATTTAGCATTAAGTGCCTATTCTCAACTGCTATTATATACCTTTGCACGACAATATTCAACCCTATTTAATATTCAGGGCTTATTCTGTTACTTTTAAATGACCGGTATGACTTATTATAAAAAAATGTCTGTATATAGAAATTTTTTTAAAAAAGCTATTGACTTTTTTATGAAAACGGTTATAATAGATATTGCTGTTGAGACAGCGGCAAAAAATTAATAAATATTGCGGAATTGTGTAAGGGTAGCACAGCAGACTCTGACTCTGTATGTCTGGGTTCGAATCCTAGTTCCGCAGCCAAGACCTTTGGTTTTCCAAAGGTCTTTTTTCTGCTTTCTTCTTTATTTTACAGCTAAAGGACGGGTACATTAATTTACTGTACCCGTCCCCTTTTGTTTAATTATTCATTTTGTTAGGCCGTCTTAATCAGTATATTACAACCGGAGTACCAACAGAGCAATTATCATAAATCTTCTTAGCCTGGTCGTACGGTGTGTTTATACAGCCGTGTGAACCGTCATAGGTATAAATATTGCCGCCATAACCGCCGGTACGCCAAGTAGAGTCGTGTATTCCTATACCGTCATAGGTTACGGCAAGCCAATAGTTTACCATAGTATCCCATGTTTCACCAACCAGTCTTGCCGGAGATTTTCTTTCCCAAATGTGGAACAGCCCCTTTGTGGTATCGTGTGAATTTTTCATACCGGTAACTACATTGGTTGATACCAAGCATTTACCGTTTTTGTAGTACCACATATGCTGCTTATCAATACTAATTTCAATATATGTATCGCCTACATCGTAGCCGTGTACAAGCCTTTTGTCAGCACAAGCAATGGATTTTGTTTGGTAACCGCTGTAAATCTTTTTATTATCAACCAAATTGTAGGCACATACTCTTACATAATAGGTTTTGCCCTTTGTTAGTGCTTTTGAAGTATAGCTCGTTCCTGTTGTATGTCCCTGAAGGTAGTAATGACCTCCCTTAGATTCTGCCAGGTAGAATGAATATCCCTCCGCACCGCTGACTTTTGACCAAGACGCCGTTATTTTTTTATTGGCAGAGGATAAGGTAAATCTTGGAGCAACGGTTTTTGTGCCTGTTTTCAGAGTTGGATAACCGCCATAGTAATACTTGCCGTCAACAAGTCTATACGCCCTTACACGATAGTAGTAGCATCTGCCCGCCGTAAGATTTTTATTATTGTAGCTTGTTGAGCTGCTTTTTACAACTGCATATTTTTTATATTTGCCGTTTGTAGAGGCGTCCATTCTATAAATAACATAGCCTGTTGCCCTTGGCACCTTGCTCCACTGTATAACTATATTGTTAGTAGACTGTGACTTTACCTTTAGGTTAGTAACACTGTCCGGCAGGGTTGCTGTTTTTAATGTAGGGTACCCGCCATAAAATTTAGTACCGTGAACCTCCTTATAAGCACGCACTCTGTAGTAGTAAGGTCTGCCCGACTCAAGCTTAATATTGTTAATTGACGATACCTTGCCGTCTACTGTTGCTATTGCTTTATATTTACCTTTTGTTTTATAATCCATTCTGTAAATTACATAGCCGGAAGCACCGTTTACCTTGTTCCATGATATTGATATAGCGTTGGTTGACTGCGACTTTACTCTTAGGCCCGTTAAAGTCTTGGGACAAGTGCCCAACTTGACTGTTTTTTCACTGCTGTAATAGCATCTGCCATTTGCCTTTACAAAGGCCTTTATACGATAATAATAGCATCTTGCAGGTGTAAGCTTGCTGTCTGTAAAGCTTGTTGTTGAACCGCTGTTAATTACAGTATACTTTACATACTTACCGCCTGTTTTACTATCCATACGATAAATTTCATAGCCAGAAGCATTTTGAACTGCTGACCATTTTAATTCTATTGAATTGGTTGTAACTCTGCCGTATTTAAAATTCTCTACGGCAGGCACCTTAACAGTCGGCTGTGTGGGAGTTTGCGTAGCCGGCTCAGTCGGAGACTGAGTTCCGGCCTCGGCTTCGTTGTTTGACGGATTATCATTACTTACTACAAATGGTTTAACATCTTGTGCGGCAGTAACATTTGGCACTGACAATAGATTTTTTTGTACAGATTCAGTAGCATTAGTTACCACACTCTCGGTTTGCTGTTCCTCCGCCGCAATCTCTATAGGCTGCTCATTGACAGCCGATACTGAACCGGCCGAAACAGTAAAGCCTGTGGCTAACATCATTGCCGACATAATTGCCGAAATTATTCTTTTAGCTTTCATATTTAAACCCTCTCAATCATAATACTAAAATTTTACAACATCATATAATTCGCAGTTATTTAATTTTTATTAAATAACTTGATTATTTGAGCTGATTATAACTCTTAAAAATATGGAAATCAAGTATAATTTAGCCACAATTTATTTACAGTTTTGAAATAAACATAATGTAAAAATAACAGTATGTAACCGCAGCAACAAGTTTGTTTTATTGCAGCTTTAGAATCTGCTTAGCAGTCAAGGCATTAATATTTAGCTTTGAGCAGAATATATTATTTTGTATAAATACCGCTATTTATATACCATATCTAAAACACAAAAAGCGACAAAATATAGATATTATATTTAGATATTAGCTGATAAGTTAAAATATAATTTCGTATGCACAAAAAAGGCTTGCACAACTATTACAGCTGTGCAAACCTTTTTTACTGGAGCGGATGACGAGGCTCGAACTCGCTACCTCCACCTTGGCAAGGTGGCGCTCTACCAGATGAGCTACATCCGCATATTAAATATCTATGTCAAACGACCTGTATATGTTACCATACATCAAGCAAAATGTCAACAACAAATTGCATAACTACATTAAAATTGCTGTTATTTGTTGTGAAAAGTTAAAACGAGCTTATATTCCTACAATATTTCTGTATACGGCAAATAATATAAGTATAATTATTATAGAAATAAGTACCGCATTCTCAGCTTTATTGTAGTTTATTTTTCCGAATTTGATATACATATATACACTGCGAACGGCATAGTACAAAAAAGCAGGCATAAGTATAAATAAGCACCTGTTAGCCTCAAAGGCCTCCTTAAAATCCAACACCAGTAAGGCTGAGCACATTCTTGTAACGCCACAGCCCGGGCATTTAAGACCTATAACTGCATAAAATACACAAGGTATGCCAAAGCCAAGCAGTTTATATATATAAAAATAGGCAATTCCAACAGCAGCAAGTATTCCAAGAATACTTGCTGCTTTAATAACTCTCTTTTTCAATTTAATAATTGTAGTAGTTACCGTTGTTGCTTGAGCTGTCTATCAGCTTATTAAGTGAGTCCTGAATCAGGGCACTTGAAACTATAGACAAGCCGAAAACTGCAAGAAGCAAATAAAGAACTCCTGATGACTGGTCAGCTGCAATGCCACGAGATGCCTTAATGCTGTTAAGTGTTTCACCTGCCTGGTAATACCAAATCCAACCATAGATACCGCATGTTACTATAGTAAGCAAAACTACCATACCACCCGACATCTTGCTCTCATCGTTAGACATTGTACGCAAATCATTTGCTAACATAGCCATCCATACCAAAGCAAATATGCCGCATGTAACTATTGAAAGAATGATGTACAACGCAAGATTCTTTTTCTCCATAAAGTACAAAACCTCCTTAAAAATAAACATTGCTGTCATTATATCACAGCAGAGTACTACCGTCAAGAATTTTTGAACTTTTTGTAAACTTTATAACGGTTTTATTGTCCCGTCGTCCATAAGGCAAAAGCTGTCTCCCTCATCAAGGTTTAAATCGTAAAGCAATTTGTCCTCAATAGCAATTATCCTGCGGCTGCCGTCGGGTGCTTCCACATATACTTTATCCGTAAGCTCCTGCCCATCGGGAAGACCTTCACAACCAAAATCGGGTTCCATTATTTTAATAATATTAAGCTTTTCCATAAAATATGTCACTTGCCAATAATATTTATTTTGTACCAAAAATTCTGTCGCCTGCGTCGCCAAGTCCCGGAACTATGTAACAATTTTCGTTAAGGTCTTCGTCCTTTGACGCACAGAAAACCTGCACATCAGGGTGGGCAGAGGTTAAAGCCCTTATGCCTTGCGGTGCAGCAACAATGCATAAAAATTTAATGCTTTTTGGATTGCTTCTTTTTATGACTGAAATAGCGTCTACGGCAGAACCGCCTGTAGCAAGCATAGGGTCAAGAACAAATACATCTCTCTCCTCAATATCCTGCGGCAGCTTGTTATAATACTCTACCGGCTTATGGGTAGCTCCGTCACGGTATAAGCCTATATGCCCTACCTTTGCAGCCGGAATCATCTGCAGCATTGCGTCAAGCATACCACAGCCGGCACGCAGTATAGGAACAAAGGCCAGCTTTCTGCCAGCTAAAATTTTAGACTTGGTTTTCGCAACAGGTGTTTCTATTTCAATATCCTCAAGAGGTAAATCTCTTGTTGCTTCGTAGCACATTAGCATAGAAATTTCCGACACCAGCTCTCTAAACATTTTACTGCCGGTGTTTTTGTCACGCAAAAATGAAAGCTTGTGCTGAATCAAAGGATGATCTAATACTGTAACTTGATTTTCCATATTTTTCCCTCCTAAAAATTTTTATAATTTATTAATTATTTTCTCTCTCTTTATCTTCAAGGTCTTTAATCATACAGACTCTGTTAATATGTCTGCCGCCCTCAAACGGTGTGTTAAGGAAAATATCTGCCAGCTTAACAGCAGTTTCGGCATTTATAACCCGTCCTCCCAGACAGAGCACATTTGCATCGTTATGGCGGCGTGTCATTTCGGCACAAAACTCATTTGTAACCACTGCGGCCCTTATTCCCTTGACTTTATTTGCCACTATAGACACACCTATGCCTGTTCCACAGCAAATAATACCCAAGGTACACTCCTTGTCGGCCACTGCACGAGCAGCCTTTTCGGCATATATTGGGTAATCTACAGATTCGGTACTGTCTGTGCCAAAATCCTTTACCTGTACGCCGTTTGCCTCAAGATGCTTCTTAATTGCCTCTTTGATTTCATAACCACCGTGATCCGCTGCCAAAGCTATAACTGCCATTTTACTTACTCCCCTTTTAATATTTAAAAATCTTTTTAATCTTATTTTACAATCATTTACAAAAGAAAACACAATAAATGCACCCGCACTCGCAAAACAGCATTTAAATACATCTGCAATTTAATTTCTATAGCAACATCTGCGTTAAATATTATTGATTGCTGTTTAGTCTTTTTCTAAGCTCCTGCTGTGCCTGCGGCAAACGCAGGTAAGACGGCAAAAGCTGTTGAGATGTAACACTCCTGCCCTGCTCCGCAAGCCCTTGTGCAACAAATGCAACCGAGCTGCTTTGCTGGTACATCAAATGCGGTGCTGCCATACGCAAAGGCGTATGCACTCTTTCTGACATTAGCTTGTATGCAAGTTGTGCCCCATCGCCCGCCAATGTAAACTGTACACCGCTGTATTTACTGTTAAGCTCGTCTGCAAGTGCGTCAAAGGCAATGGCTCTGTCGTCGCATAGTCTTTGTACTGTGCCGTCTGCACTGCATTTAAACAATGCATTAAAAAACTGGCTGCAGCGTGCGTCCATTACTGCACATATGTATGTATCTGTATACACATAGTTATAAGCTATTGCCTCAAGTGTAGAAACAGGTATGCAAGGTTTATTTAATGCAAGTGACAAGCCCTTGACCGCTGCAATACCAATACGAAGTCCTGTAAACGAACCCGGGCCGACTGCTACTGCAAAATAGTCAACATCATTCAGGCTTAGCCTTGCACTTTTTAAAAGATGCTCCACCATAGGCATAAGCGTGGTACTGTGGGTAAGCTTTGCATTAATGTAGTACTGCCCCAGTATCCTTCCGTCACGCATATATGCCACCGATGCCGATACAGCTGACGAATCCATTGCCAATATGTCCACTTACCTACACTCCTCTACAGTAATTATTCTTTCGTTTTCATCATCGCCCTTTTCCATAGTAACCCTTATATACTCGGGGGGCAATGCATTTTCTATATTTTCACTCCACTCAATTACAAGCACACCTGTGTCTAAATAGTCAAAAAAGCCTATGGAATAAAGGTCGTCCCAGCTTGATATTCTGTACATATCAAAGTGGTACACATTGTATTTGCCGTGATACTCGTTTACAAGGGCAAAGGTAGGGCTTGACACGCTGTCACTGCTGCCTAAGCCCCTTGCTATGCCGGTGGTTAGGGCTGTTTTGCCCATTCCCAAGCCGCCAAACAGTGCAATAACCTCTGTTCCCTTTAAGCTCTCGGCAAGACCTTCACCGATTTTTAAGGTGTCCTCATAGCTGTGGCTGATATAAGTTCTGCTCAAAATATTCACCTAACTTAGAACAAGCCGGAAATTTTGCCGTTTTCGTCAACATCTATTCTTTCTGCTGCCGGAACCTTTGGCAAGCCCGGCATTGTCATAATATTTCCGGTGTAAATTACTACAAAGCCGGCACCGTTAGAAAGCTTTACATCTCTTACGGTAATAGTGTGGCCTGTAGGTGCACCCAGCAATGCAGGGTTATCAGAAAGTGAATACTGTGTTTTTGCTATGCATACCGGTAGCCTGTCACCGCCAAGCTCAACAATTTTAGCCAGTGCCTTTTCTGCCTGTGGTGTAAATACTACATCGTCGGCACGGTAAATTTCCTGTGCGATTTTCTTAACCTTTTCCTTCACTGTAAGGTCAAGTGCATACAGCGGTTTAAAGCTGCTTTCTTTTTCGCAGGCATCTACAACCCTTTGAGCAAGCTCTCTGCCGCCTTCTCCGCCCTTTGCAAACATTTCTGCTGTGGCAAAATCGGCACCCTTTTCGCCGCAGTACTGACGAATGAACTCCAGCTCTTCCTCTGTATCTGTAGTAAATTTATTGATAGCCACAACAACAGGCACGCCGAATTTTCTCATATTATCTATATGAACGCCTAGGTTTACTATTCCCTTTTTCAGTGCCTCAAGGTTGCTGTTTCCAACCTCTGCCTTCGGTACTCCGCCGTTATATTTTAATGCACGGCAGGTAGCAACTATTACAATAGCGTTTGGTGCTAAGCCGGCACAGCGACACTTTATGTCAAGAAACTTTTCAGCACCAAGGTCAGAGCCAAAGCCGGCCTCTGTAATGCAGTAGTCACCCAGCTTTAGTGCAAGCCTTGTTGCCCGTACAGAGTTACAGCCATGTGCAATATTTGCAAAAGGCCCGCCATGCATAACAGCCGGCGTACCCTCCAAGGTTTGTACAAGATTAGGCATAATGGCGTCCTTCATAAGGGCTGTCATAGCACCGTCCGCCTTTAGCTCCCTTGCATATACAGGCTTACCGTCATATGTATATGCAACCAAAATTCTGCCAAAGCGTTCCTTTAGGTCTGTAATGTCATTTGCAAGGCACAAAACAGCCATAATCTCGCTGGCAACTGTTATCTGGAAGCCGTCTTCCCTAGGAATTCCGTTCACCTTGCCGCCCAAGCCGGCTACAATATTTCTAAGCTCACGGTCGTTCATATCTAGGCAACGCTTAAAAAGTATTTGCCGTGGGTCAATATTAAGGGCATTGCCATGGTGAATGTGGTTGTCAAGCATAGCACACAAAAGATTATTTGCGGCTGTAATAGCGTGCATATCACCTGTAAAATGCAGGTTAATGTCCTCCATAGGAAGAACCTGTGCATAGCCGCCGCCTGCGGCACCGCCCTTAATTCCAAAAACAGGGCCAAGAGAAGGCTCACGCAGTGCAATTACTGCATTTTTTCCTATTTTAGCCATTGCCTCACCTAGGCCTGCGGTTACTGTGGTTTTGCCCTCGCCTGCCGGCGTAGGGTTGATAGCAGTTACCAAAACAAGCTTTCCGTCAGGCTTGCTGCTGAGCCTGTCTGCCAATGAATCATTTAGCTTAGCCTTAAACCTGCCATACGGTTCAAGCTCGCCGTCTTTTATTCCTATTTTTTTTGCTACTTCTGCAATAGGCAATAATTCTGCCTGCTGTGCAATTTCAATATCCGACAGCAAAATACCACCCCCAAAATATGTTGTGAAACAATTATAGCATAACAAGCCTTATTTACACAAGTAAAATAACAAAAAAACAACAGCGGCACAGGCTTACATTACGAAAACCCATACTGCTGCTGTATAAAATAGGTCAGCTTAATTATTAAGAATTGCTCTTTGAGTTAAAACCACATCAATAAGAGTTACCTTACCGTCGCCGTTAAAATCCGCCGCATATACCTGACGCTTATTAAACTCTGCCAAGCCAAGTATTTGTCTTGAGGAAAATACTGCGTCTACAACGCTTAGTTTGCCGTCTAGGTTTGTATCGCCTGCCATAACACTTTGCAATGCATTATAGGCGTCTGCAAGGCTTTGCTTAGCTTCCTTTAGCTGAGCGTCAGACGCAGCAGCGTCTGCCAAAAGCGTTTTTGCCTGCTCTATATCCTTGTACAGACTGTTTACAGACGCCTCTGTATATTTATAGCCATTGCTGTTTAAAAATGTACTGTACTGAGCAACGCTGTTTTTCAGTGCGTTATGTGAAATAAGCTCCATTTTATTCCTTGCAAAAATAAGTGATGACAGCTGTTTCTTGCAGTCTTGGTCTGTTGAGGCTGCGGCATCTAAGACCTTCTTTGTATTTTCAAGAGCCTCATTCATTCTTGTAACGGAGCCTGTGGTATATAGACTGCCGTCTTTATCCATAAGTGCAATGCACTCATTGTACAGACCTTGCAAATCCTCTCTTGAGCGAAGCACCAGCATTGCTACAGCACTGCTTACAGCGGCGTCGGAGCTTGCTACGGCTGACTGATTCCAGCTGTTTTGCTCTATTAAATCATTTGCATTATTAACTGCCTTTTGCAGGGTGCTTATTGTGTTCTCGGTATAAAGGTCGGAGCTGTCAAGATACTTCTGTGCGTTGTCAACTGTTTGCTGAAGCTTTATTATAGCCTGCAGCTTCAACGACTTAAACGCAGCTGTAAGGCTTGCGGCGGCGGCGTCAATATCTGCCTGCCTTTGGAAAAAGTCGTTATACACCTGCTTTGCACTGTTGTACTCCTGCTTAAGGCTTGTCACTGTTGCCTGCACATAGGCTGACAAATCCTCCTTGAGCTTATAGTCTGACGAAACCAAAATTGTATTCAGAGCCGATCTGTCCTGCCTTTCTTCAAGCGGAACAAATTTATATCCGTTTTGGTAGGCAAAATATTTAACTGTAGAGCCTCCTACTCCGTAAAATGTTATGTCAGCATTTTTTGTAAACGCCGTTTTATTAATATTTGATGTGCTTGCCGGAACATATATCCTTTTTAATGAAGAACAGCCGTTAAAGGCATATTCGTCTATGGTGTTTAGTCCGCTTGGCAATATAACATCATTCAGGCTTGTACAGCCCGAAAACATATTCATAGGCAGCTGTGTAAGTGTGCTTGCGGAAAAATCTACACTTTTTAGTGATGTGCAATTTGCAAACGCCGATGAGCCTACATCTACAACCTTTTTCGGTATTTTAACTTCTGTAAGAGAGTTTAGCCCGTAAAAGGCACTTGAGCCTATTGTGTCTACAGAATCCGGCAGATTAATCTTTTTCCAAACAGTGTTGTTGGCAAAGGCGCCTGCGTCTATAGCTGTAACTCTTAAACCGTTAATTACGGCAGGTATTGTAAGCTCTTGAGCCTTTTCAATGTCACTGCCCTCTTCCACCGACATAATTGCGGCATTGTTTGTTGACGCAATACGGCGGTATTTAAACCCGCCGCTTGATGACGCTGCAGCGGCACCTGTGGAAAATACTGCCGAAAACAACATAAGCACAGCTAAAAACAGTGCGGCATTTCTTTTCATTTTCATAAAAACCTCCCGATAATATTTTCTTCTTCTGCTGTTATTATATAATAGCGGATTAAAAATTTCAACAGTAATATTATACAATAAACAAAAGCGGACACAGGCCTGTTTGCCTGTGTCCGCAGGGGTGTTTAAACTAAATTCTCATTATAAATGCAATTTATTCCCATCCAAAGAAAGGATCATCTGTCGGAGCCACAATATCCGGCATTCCCGTTTCCGGCGTCCCCGGCGAGGCAGAAATTACATCATCAAGAGAATATTCAATTACCTCAAGCTGTGGCTTAATATACTCTTTCATAAAATTACCTCCATATCATAATAAACTCTCATACTACCAATAGGAATTATATCCTATTAACAAGATTTTGTCAAGTATAGCCTTTAAAATATTATCAATTTAATAATAAAACAAAATCCTTATTACACTACACACCTAAAAAGATGTGCAGTGTAATGTGTAATTGTATTATGATTCAGGAGTTGACCAAGCACCGTCGTAATTGTCGCCTGAACCTGATGTAATAGTAAACTTTGTATCACCGTTAGTAGGTATTGTTAAGTCCTTAGTTTGGTTCCACTTGTTATCCCAATTATTCTCTGTTGTGTTTCCATTCATTCTAACAAATATGATACCTGAATATTTACTAATATCTTCATTAGGCACATCAACCTTGTACAGATCATCGGTAACCTTTGTCATGTCATACCATTTGTATTCAGTTTTAGAAACATATAGGTAAACTGCATATCTCTCTACGCCCTTTTTCCAGTCGCTGTTTGGTACTAAATACAGTGTTGTAGTATCGCCTGTTGTTCCTCCTTCAAAGTTAGGTACTAATTCACTCAAAGAAGAAATTGCTGTACCTTTCACGGACAAGGCGCCGGTATCGCTAACACTTACCATAACCGGGTTATCATTGATAGTAGTTTCATTTACCGTCCAGTTTTTAAATGTCCAGCCTGCATTAGGTTCAGCCTTTACATAGAATGTAGCAGCAGTACCCTTTGTAAATGTCAGAGTAGTCGAAGTCTGCGTTGAATCTTCTGTACCGATATAAACTGTACCGTTAGCAACAGTAGGTGCAGTAACTGTTATAGAGTTGTCGTCAGGTGCCGCTGACCAATTGCCTGTAGCATACTGTGTTCCGACTTGTCCCGTTACAGTATACATCATTTTACCGTCAGTAGGTATTGTTAAGTTATCTGTTTGATAATCTTTATCATTCCAACTGAACTGTTCATTGTTATTACTCATTTTGCAGAATATAACTTTTGTATAGTTTGTACCGCTTGGCACTTCTACCCGGTATAACTCGTCATTAACCTTAGTCATAACAAGCGGCTCTGCTCCAGGGTCTTTCAGAACAGCTACAAATCTCTGATTACCGGCTTTCCACTCATTGCAGCCTAACTTCAAATACAATGTTTTATTTGGAGCCTTTTCAAACTCAGCTGTAATAGTTGCATCACTAAACTGTGAGGTTTTTATAGTTGATGTTGGTGCAAAACCTTCGCCATCTGCTCCCCATTTAGTAAAGTTATAGCCGCTGTTAGGGTTTGCGGTTAATGTAATTTCTGTTCCGGCCGGTACCTTAACAGTTTCTGTTTGACCCTCTGGTACTGTTCCGCTTACAACTGTATTGTAATTATATGAATATGAAATTGTACCGCCTGTACCGCTGGTAAGAGTAACATTAATCATCTGTTCAAATACAGGTGTTAGTTGTTCCATAGTAACCGGTGTACCGTTTACAGACAAGCTGCCGTTTTCAGCAACATCCACCTTAACCGGGTTGGCAGTAGAAACAGAAGCTCCGTTTACTGACCAGTTAGTAAAGCCGTAACCATCTGCAGGTGTAGCCTTTACATAGAATGAACCGCCTTTTTCTACTGCAAGCGTAACATCATTCTGTGCTGTATAGTCATTGCCAATTTTAACTGTACCATTAGTTACAGCAGGTGCTTTAACTGTTATATAATTTTCATTAGCCTCTGCCTTAAAGCTTGCAACAATTTCAAGTGTTGCACCGGCAGCGGCATCTGCTCCAAGATATTTCTCCTTGCTAAAGGTAAACTGATAGCTGCCGCTCTTAGTTGGGTCAATACCAAGCAAAGCAAAGTCATCCGATGTAATAGTTTGTTTACCTATTTTCAGGCTTTCCAGTTGGCTGACATATTGTATATCATCCGCTGTGTAGCTTGTAGGATAGTACGAAACCTTTATTGTCTTACCCTCTGTTACAACACGAACACCATTGCTTGAAACATTACCCGCCTTTGTGTCGCTGATATATGTTGTGCTGTCAGTAGTGTATCTTGCAGATGTAGAAATGTTGTATGTATCCTCTGTAGGTGTTACAGGTGTTACATTAGGGTCTGCCTCACCAAGATTAAAGTATGAAGGAGACTTAGAAACATATGTGTGACCGTCCCTCTGCATAACTGTATAGCAGGTGAAGTAGTAGTTGTGTGAAGCCTCTGTATTCTTTAAATCAAATACAAAATTAGCTCTGTTTTTATTTGTTAGGTTTACCTGACCGGCTTGGTATTCGCTAGTCCAAGTTTTACCGTCTTGGTCATAACTATCACCGTTAAAATCAACTCTTCCCACTACATCATAATACTTAATCAGTGCATCATGACCGTTTATTTTGCTTGTGGTTGAAGTAATAGCATCCTTAATGACATCCTCTGTAAACTCGGAAGCATTTGCATAGCTGCCTGTATTCTTAATAAGAACGTAACCAACCTTTGTAATTTTCTTGTCAAGGTTTGCTGAACCAACAGCGTCAAATATAACATTTACACGAGTGCGGTCAGTATTGTCTTTTGAGTAGGAATCATAAATTCTCTCTGATGCTGCTGCCGCATAACCTGTGCCTGTACCTGTAGGCATATAGGTTATTGTGCTGTCAGCTGTAACCGTAGGTTCGTCAAGCTGTGTATAATCCTCGTCTGTATTATATACAGCCTTTAGCTCCATATTGTCTGTAATACGGTAGTTATATGTGTAGTTAGTAGAAACAGGAACCCACTTCTTATTTGAAGACGCACCGCCCTCAATAGCTACACGCTTAGCCCAATACTTAAATGTATGCTTTACGTCGTCTGCGTCTGTGTACTCCTTAGGTGCTGTATAATCACTGCTGCCTGTGTTGGTCAAAATCAAGGAGTTGAAGTGACCCTGTACAAGCGAAGTCTTAACAGCATAGGTGGTGCCATCCTCTTGAAGCTGAGGGAATGTTAGGTTTACCTTGTAATTCTTCTGTTCAGCGTTGTAGGTTACAACCAAAACCTTTTCGTCTGTACCAACCTTTTTCTGAATTTCAGCAGGTACGCCCTCTGCCTTAGGAGTAGAATTATCTTGCTTGTTGGTTAGAAGATCAAGCTTTGTGTCAAGATAGTCATTAGTTAAAGTTCTATACTCAACATTCCCCTGAATATCGTCTTTTACACTGTATGACATAAGAACATTACTAACCTCAGGGAGTGAAGCCTTTAGCTTTTTCTTACCGTCTTCGGTTAGGTTACCGGTTGCTGAATCAACAATACTGCTTATGTTACCGGCAACGTTTCTTGTAAAGTAAGTGTAGTGATTCTCAAGGTCTGTAGGCAAGCCTGTTTCAACCGCTCTGTCCTGGTATCTGTAAAGAACAGTTACCTTTTCACTGGTGTTGTTTACAGTATAGCTTGCTGTAGGATCTGCACCCGATGTAGGGAGCTTAGCGCTAAAGCCGTTTGTTTCGCTTACCATATTGCTGCTTTGTGCAGCGTCTGTATCCTGAGTAACGCTTGAAACCGAATAATCACCGCTTTCAATTTCGGTAATTCTATACTCTGTACCTACAGGTACGCCGTCAATAGTAAGTGTTTCACCATGCTTTAGATCAACTGTACCTTCGCTGCCAAGTTTTTTTACACCTTGAATACCACTTACGGTGAAGTCTAGGCCTTCATAAACCTTCCACTCAGAATCGCTTGTGTCGCCAAAAATGTTGCGCATCTGGATTTTGAATGTAAAGTATTTGCTTGTGTCAGGGTTGTCGCCTTGAATATTCTTTGTAAATGCAACACTGCCAACCTTAACCTTGTCAGTATATTCAGCGTTTATCTTTACTGCATTGTCAGAGCCATCTCCGAAATTATAAGCACCGCCATTTGGTGTTAGCTCAGAGCCTGAGATATCTGTAACCTTTAGCGTAGTTTCGTAGTAATCGCTGCGGCTTCTGCCGTTATCTTTTGAAGTCGGCTGATTTTCCGTTAGGTTTGGCAAATCAAAGGACTTTAGTGCCTCCTGATTTGTCAGCTTAAATCTACTGCCGTTAGCAAACTGGTCGTTAAAGGTAGCAGACTGGTTATACAGCAGCTCAACTGTACCGTCTGTAGGTGTACCTTTACCCTTGGTAGTATTTGTACTGTTTTTATCTTCCCAAACAAAGTTGGTGTTGCCTATATGGGCAAATACACCATCCCCAGACATCGAATTTGTAAAAGGGGTACCTGTCTGTGCAGCAGATGAAGAACCTTTTTGAAGAACCTGGGTATTACCGTAAACATCCTTACGGGTAAAGTCCTCTGTAACAGAAGCTGTGTTGTTGCTTGCAGCTGACTTTGAGTTAGATTTTATATAAGTCTGGAAAACGTCCTTATCAGCTGTTTGAAGTGTATCATTTACAAGAGCGCTGTTTACATTGGAAGTATCCGTCTTCTGCTCAACTGTCAAAGAGTTAGTCTGTGGCAGGAAGAAGTTGAAAGACAGGTTAGAGTCAAACAGGCCACGCTCCATATAGAAGATGGTCATTTTATGAGTCCTTGTTGTGTCCTGTAAAATTTTCTTAACATCATTGCCAATAGCAAATTCTCCAGTTTTAGTGTAATCACAGCTTGCTGAATTTTTATCAGCAACATTGTCATATGTTGCGTTATAATAACCGGTTTCGTATTTTACCTTCATCGTTGCCAGGTTAATAGAACCGCTTGCCATTGCGTGAGAACCACCCAAGTCAAGCACAAGATGACCGTCAATGTATACCCACATATCATCATCACCGGTGAAGTTAAACTGCATCTCTTCGCCGTTTACTACACCATCGGCGTTAGGCATTGCATAGTCAATGTCAAACCTTGTACCAAAGCAGTTGGTAATATTGCTCATATCACCAGGTTGTGACTGGTTAAATGGGTAGTAGCCGGCTGCAGCGTTCTTGCCACCGCTTTCATTTTGACAGCCCTTTACCTCGTTATTATAGTTTCTAATTTGACGATTTGCAATGTCAAGACTGCGGTTTTTGTCAGTAGCTGAGTCATAGCTGTACCACTCGTTACCCGAAACTCTTTTTGTAACCTTAGTTTCAAACTTTAGGTTATCATACTTACTTTGGATTTTGCTGTCAGCATTAGCGTTCATAAAAGCGTCACTAAACTGTGGCAATTCAATGCCGTTTTGCTGAATAGTACCGTTGGCACTTAGGGTTTTATCAACAAGACCTACAGCGGCTGCATTAATACTGGCACCGTCGGCACCGCCTTTTCTGTTGGCACCGTTAGCTACACTGACAAAATTAAAGTAGTCTTTTGCCCAGGTAACTGTACCCGTTTCATCGGCAGCCTTGTTACCGGCACGAATATTGCCCTGGTATAAAGGTGTAACCGAAACACCGTTTACCTTACCGTCTGTAGAATGGTCTTGATACCACTTTGTAACAGCGTCGTTGTACGGCTTGTATACAGATTCGGCAAATATTTCTTTTGCCTGACCGTTTGTTGAGTCAACATCATAATTCTGTTCTTCTGTCAATGTACCGGCTGTATTCATTGCATCGGCAATTTGACTCGCTGTTCTGTAGTTATACATTGTAGCATTAATCCAACCGGATGATGATGGTGTAGATGATGAAGAAGATACATTAACATTACCCTCTGCATCAACTGTATAGACATTATAATCCTTTATGTCGTCCACAGACTTGTCAATCAGCTTACTGCAAGTGGAATTACCATTAATTAAATCAGTACGAACAGTAGAAACACCTTTACCTGTGCCAATACCATCTCCTAAGTCGTTGTAGTTAGTGTCTGAGAAGAAGTAGCTAGTAGCGTCAGTCCACTCATGACTGCTAGGAAAAGTAACAGTAAACACACCGTTTGAACCGGACATCGTATAATGTGATGTGTAACTATCGTGACCAACAAACACATGGGCATTTTGCCAGCCGCTGACTTTAAGTGTGATAGTACTGTCGCCAATTTTGACACCGGCTGCACCGGCAGTAACGGTTGTGCCGACCATGCAAACCGTGAACAGTGAAATAATCATAAGTACTGTAAGCAAAACTGAAACAGAGCGTTTTGACATACGCTTTAATGTTTTCACATTCATAAATTCAACCTCCTAAAATATCAATTAAAAAACTCGTTAATATGGCGGTTATTCCCTGCAGCGGTAACACCTGCTGACCTCCCAAGCCTGCCTAAAATTAAGCAAAAGCTGCAAAAAAGTATAACTGCATATAATTATTAACGATATAATTATAACTCAAAAATTTAATTTTTTCAATATTTTTGCTGTAAATCTATGCAATTCAATATAAAAAAATTATGATTAATCTATGCCCCGTTTGCGGAATTAACGCCCAATATTATTTATATTTAAAATAATATCGCACTGCCTCCTTTTTCATTTCTATTTTAATTATTTTTCCGCTTTTCGTTTCGGCGGTAACTGTAAAATCACTGTTGGAATGTTCTGTAATATCACCCTTGGTTTGTATGCTTGGAAAAGGCTGTTTTTCGGAAATAATGCTAAGCACCCTGTGCAGCTGCTGCGGCAGGCAGTCATTTGGGAGCTTTCCCACAGGAGAATATGACAAACCGCTGTGTTTTAATGTAAGTATATTTCCGTTATAGCTGTAGGCAAGCCCCTTTAGCACAGCCGGTTTGGAATATGTAATGGTTGTTATGCCTCTGCCGGTAGCTGTAACCATAAGCACAGAGCTGCAAAAATCAGATTTATCTGCCTGAACCTGTGCAGTAAACGAGGTTGCTATCGGAGCGGCAGTCAGGGCGGCTTTACAGGACGAGCAAATAAAAGCAGACGGCATTAATGCAGCTGCCAAAAGTATACCTGCAAGGCGTTTTTTCATAGAACAGCACTCCCTTTTTTCTTGTAATGTCAGCTACTAAATATATATCGGTTTTTGGCAAAAAAATACCCTCGGCACACAAATGCCAAGGGTATGAAATAACTCTGTATGTAAAGAAACTGTCTATTAAAGCTCTACAAGCTCTGCCTCTATGCCCTCAGGAAGACTTTCCTTTGCAGCAGAAATAAGCAGTGTTACATTTGTTTCTGAATTGTCGGCAAGAGCCTTAATTTTGCTTACAAACTCCTTTAGATCGTCCATATTGTCAGAGCAAATCTTGAATGTAGAGTCAACAAAAATGTCTGTAACATCGTAGTTGCCGGCACAGATACCGCTGATAAAGCCAAACAAAACATCATAGCCTGAAACATGGTATTGGTCGGTGTCGATTAGTCTTGCCTTGTGTGTAACATCGTAGGTTAGCTTTGCACCCTTTTCGATAACAACAACATTACCCATTGACTTTGTTACAGCCTCATTAGCAAGAGAAATAAGCTTCTTTGTTTTGCCGGAGCCTTTAATACCTATTAGTAAAGTTACCATAAAAAATTCCTCCTATATATCCACAATAGTGGAATAATATTTATAAGTTATATATATACCGAACAGCATATGTACGGTATTGCCTACGGATAATTAGCCTAAGCGAGCCTCAAGAGCCGCTTTTTCCGACTCGTAGCCCGGTTTGCCAAGCAAAGCAAACATATTCTTTTTGTAGCTTTCAACGCCCGGCTGGTTAAACGGATTTACAGCAAGCAAATAGCCGCTGACAGCACAGGCCTTTTCAAAGAAATAAATCAAATAGCCAAGCTCTGACTCTGTCATTTCTTCAATTTCAAGCAGTACATTAGGAACGCCGCCGTCATTGTGAGCAAGCACAGTACCCTCAAAAGCCTTTTTATTTACAAAATCCATTGTTTTGCCTGCAAGGAAGTTTAGACCGTCAATATTGCCGTCAATTTCGTCAAGAACAATTTCCTTCTTAGGCTTTTTAACATTAACAACAGTTTCAAACATACATCTTGTACCCTCTTGAATAAACTGACCCATTGAGTGCAAATCTGTAGAGAATACAACGCCTGCCGGGAACAAGCCCTTATTGTCTTTGCCTTCGCTTTCGCCAAAGAGCTGCTTGTACCACTCTGTCATCATAGTAAATGCAGGCTCGTAGCTAACAAGAATTTCTACACTCTTGCCTTTTCTGTTAAGAATGTTTCTTGTAGCCGCATACTTGTAGCAGTCATTTGTAGCAAGGTCGTCATTGTTAAAGTCGTTTTGAGCCTTAGCAGCACCTGCCATAAGAGCGTCAATATCAGCACCGGATACTGCAATAGGAAGCAGACCTACAGCTGTAAGAACAGAGAAACGACCGCCAACATCATCAGGTACTACAAATGTTTCGTAGCCCTCCTGGTCAGCCAAAGCCTTTAGTGTACCCTTGGCTTTGTCGGTTGTGCAGAAAATTCTCTCCTTTGCACCCTCCTTGCCGTACTTCTTTTCAAGCATTTCTCTGAATACTCTAAAAGCAATAGCAGGCTCGGTAGTGGTACCGGACTTTGAAATCATATTAATAGATACATCTCTGCCCTCGCAGATTTCCATAATCTCTGCAAGATATGTAGAGCTAATGCTGTTGCCTACATAGTAAATGTCAGGCGTATCCTTTTTCTTTGCATTATAATTCTGTGAGTGGATAAACTCAATAGCAGCTCTTGCACCCAAGTAAGAGCCACCAATACCTATAACTATAAATACATCTGTATTGCCCTTAATTTTCTTGGCCGCAGCCTTAATACGGGCAAACTCCTCTTTATCATAGTCAGTTGGCAAAGTAAGCCAGCCAATAAAGTCATTGCCCAAGCCTGTACCGTTATGAAGAGCGTCGTGTGCAGCCTTTACCTGTGATGCAATAGCTGTGTATTCGTGCTCATTTACAAAGCCTGACAAATATTTGTCTGAAAATGTTGTTGCCATTTTTAAGTCCTCCTAATCATCCTGTAAGCTAATACAAGTAATATGTTTATATAATACAATATTTCAACCCTGTTTTCAAGATATAATGTAAAAATTAATATGTTTTTTATATCTGCATTACAAACAGGAAATATTCTGCCTATTTTGCATACTAAGCGTTAAAGTCTTAGCAGTCCTTTGTCGAGCATAGACTGTGCCGCAAGCAAAACACCAACCCTTGCACTGTGAAAATTCAGTCCGCCCTGCATCCACACCGCATACGGCTCTCTAAGAGGTGCATCGGCAGAAAGCTCTATAGTGGAGCCAAGCGTAAAAGCACCTGCCGCCATTACAACCTTGTCGGCATATCCCGGCATATCGGAGGCCTCCGGCACAACAAAGCTGTCTACGGCACCGCCCTTTTGTATTCCTCCGCAAAATGCCACCAAAGCCTCATTTGAGCCCAGCTTTAACAGCTGTATAATATCCCCACGCTTTTCACTGTAGCTCGGAGTAGTATCAAAGCCCAACAGCTCAAAAAGTGCGGCGGCAAAAACCGCTGTTTTTAGTGCCTCGCCTGTAGCGTGAGGAGCGTTAAACGCACCTAAGAACAATTCACGGTTTACTCCCAGTGTTGCTCCCTGCTCCTTGCCTATACCCGGTGTTGTAAGCCTGTAAGCACACTGCTCTACAAGGTCTTTTCTGCCTGCTATATAACCGCCCGTAGGTGCTATGCCGCCACCGGGATTTTTTATAAGAGAGCCTGCCATAATATCAACGCCTACTGTAAGGGGCTGTATTTTTTCAACAAATTCACCGTAGCAGTTGTCAAGCATAACAATAGTTTTTGGTGCTTTCTTTTTTGCAATTTCGGCTATTCTTGCAATTTCATCAATCAGCAGTGACGGGCGGAGGTCATAGCCACGGGAACGCTGTATGTAAACCATTTTTAAGTCAGGTGTAATTGCCTGCTCAATAGCCTTATAGTCGGGCTTTCCCTGTGGTGTAAGCTTAACCTCGTCATATATAATTCCAAAATCCTTAAGCGAACCGGAATAATTACCAGACAGGCCTATAACGCTTTGCAGTGTGTCATACGGTGTGCCAACCACACTAAGCATAGTATCACCCGGGCGAAGCATACCAAACAGGGCAACGGTAAGTGCATGAGTACCGCAAACAAAATTGTAACGAACTAAAGCGTCCTCCGCATCAAAAACGGTTGCATATATTTTGTCAAGGGCGTCTCTGCCTCTGTCGTCAAAGCCATAGCCTGTAGAGGTGGAAAAATGACTTTCGCTAATGCCTGCATTTTGAAAAGCATACAGCATTTTTTGCGTATTGTAATCCTGTATGTCATCTATTTCGCAAAATTTATCCTTAACAAGCTCCATAGCCCTGTCAGCGGCGGATAAAATTCGCCCATCTATATTATGAAAAGGTGTATTCATTTTCTATTTCCTTTCTTGAGTTAAAAGCCCTGTGTAAGGCTTTGTTCGTTAAAAACAGCAGTTTTATAACGGCTTTAGAGAATAAAAATTTCAAAGCAGCTCTACCTGCTGAAAATCTCCAATATTTTCAAAGCCTATATTGTTATACAGGCTGTAATTTTTGTTTTTATCACGCTGCAGGTAAATTTTTTCAACGCCGTTGCGAAAAAGCTTTTTACACAGCAAAGTTACAACAGCTGTGGCCAAGCCTTTTTTCCTGTAGCTTGGCAGTGTTGCAACACCTGCAATCACAGCACTGCCCTTATAAACAGCTGTAGCGGCGGCACAGCTTATAAGTCTGTTTTCAAGATAACAGCCCATAAGCACTGCCGTATCCTTGCGCATACGGTGGCTAAGATCTGCCACAAAATCTTCATATGAAACCGCCTTAAACTCGGCACCGTTGCACTGTAAAAGCAGACTGTAATAGTCTGTTGGGTTGACCTCAGGCGTAAAGCTGTAGTCAGCACTGCAAAAACTTCCGCTATGCAATAACGGAGGATTAACAGACATTACAGCTCCTAAAATACTGTTATATTCGTTGTAAACAGGACTGCACAAAAGTGCAGTGCCGCCTGCCATTTTACAAAGGTTTATTATTTCTTCAACATCTGCTCCGGGCAGAAGGTCAGCAATAAACTCACCGCCGTATCTAACAATATAGGCAGTTACATTGTCTTTTATTTGATACCAAACATCAATAAGTCCCTTATAACCGCCGTAGGCCTTCAGCAAAGCCTTTATTCTTACAGAATACAGGCTGTAAGACTGTTCAGCCAAATAATCTGCAATTATTTTATCATTTATATCTGAAAGAGTTATCATAGACTGTTGCTCAAAATTTTATTTGCTGTCTGCGTTACTACAGCATAGGCAGAGCTGTAATCGTCAGCTGAAATCAAGCCGCAGCTGGAGTGCAGATATCTGCAAGGCAACGAAACGGCCAGCGTACGCACGCCGCCCCTTGAGGTTTGTATTGCACCGGCATCGTTGCCGCCGGCAACAGCCTGCTTATACTGCACCTTTACATTTTCATTGGCACAGCTCATAGCGGCGTCAACCAATTCCTTGTCGTATATAGTACGCCTGTCCATAAATGATATAACAGCACCCTCACCTACACAGCAAACCCTTTTGTCCTGTGCTACATTTGGAATGTCTGCCGCTGTGGTTGACTCAACCACTATTGCAAAATCCGGCTCTACTGTATACGCCGCACACCTTGCACCACGCAAACCGATTTCCTCCTGCACAACAAAGGAAAAGCAGGTGTCGTACTCTAGGTCAGAATTAATCATCTCTATTAAAATTGCACAGCCAGCCCTGTCGTCCAGTGCCTTGCCTGTGATTATATCTCCGCTCCACATAAAGTCACAGTCAAACTGTATGCTGTCGCCAAGGGAAACATACTGCAGTGCCTCTTCCCTTGAGGACGCACCAATATCAATATACATACCGTCCTGTGGAGGGATAGCCTCACGCTGCTCGGAATTAAGCAGATGCATTGGTGCGGCAGAAACCACACCGTTTACATTTTTTCCTACGGTAACGCTTTTGCCTAAAATAACACGCCTGTCAATGCCACCTACCTGGTCAAATTTTAAATATCCGTCGTCGGTAATATAGCTGACTATAAAGCCTACCTCGTCCATATGTGCTGAAACAAGGAGCTTTTTTTCAGGGGCTTTTCTGCCCTTTTTGGCAACAAGCAAATTACCCATATTGTCGGTATAATACTCCGCCCCACTGTTTTTAATCTCGTTAATTATTATATTTCTTACTGCTGATTCATCGCCGGAAATTCCGTTGGCGTTGCTTAGCCTTTCAAGCAGCTCTTTATTCATTTTCAGCACCCCTTTTCTGAATATACAGTGCAATCAGCTTTGCTGTGGCTTCAATATCCTGCATATCAATAACCTCTGCCTGTGTATGCATATTTCTTAAAGGAATACTTACAAGTGCTGTTCTTATGCCCCCTGCAACGGCAGTAATAGCGTCTGCATTAGTTCCTGTAGTGCCGTTCATTACTTCAATTTGGTATGGAATATTGTTTTCGTCTGCAATTGTCTTAAAATCCGCAAGCATTTCTTTGTCCAGTATTGGGGCTGTACCCAGCATAGGTCCTTTTGACATAACACCGCATTTATCTGCCGGCACCGACGGCTGTGATGCAAAGCTGACATCAACCACCACCGCACAGCTTGGATTAATTTTAAATGAGGCTGTGCGGCTGCCTAAAAGCCCTGTTTCCTCCTGGGAGCTGAAAAGAATTTTTACACAGCTGCTTATATTGCTGTCAGCTATTATCCGGGCTGTTCTTATAAGCGAAGCCACGCCTGCCTTATTGTCAAGACCTGCGGCAGAAAACCTGCTGCCTATAAGTTTTTTAGGCTTAGCAAATACCGCTGCCTTGTCACCCGGTGAAACATATTTTTCAACCTCTGTTTTGTTTAAGCCTGTATCAATATAGAGTGTTCCGTTCTTTGGGGCTTTATCCTCTGCACCGTCTGAAAGGTGAGGCGGCAAACAGCTTACAATACCACGCAAGGGTTTACTGCCAAGCACCGTTACAACACTGCCTGCCAGTACCCGTCTGTCTATTCCGCCACAGTTGGACACCTTTAGAAAACCGTTATCGTCTATATATTCCACAATCAGTCCTATTCTGTCGTTGTGGGCGTCAAGTAAAATAACATCATCACTGTTTATATTGCCAAGTGTAGCTATAATATTACCGTTGCAGTCGCTTTCAAGCAGTGTGCTTTGCGGCAATAGATTCTTTATAACAGAAAAGCCCTCAAGCTCACTGCCGGACACAGTGTAACAGCTGCAAAGCTGTGTAAGTATATTTTCCAATTTATTCATCCTCTGTTTATCTGTAATATCAAACGAAGCCTTGCCACAATAGCTGTGGCAAAGCCGTATATAAAACTATTATCTGCGTTATATGTGCAAATAACCGAAACTATTTAAGCCCGTTTACAATACTCTTAAAATGCTTGCCTCGCTGGTCAAAGTTTTTGTAAAGGTCAAAGCTTGCACTTGCAGGTGACATAGAAACCAAATCTCCCGGCTTTGCAACCTCTCTTGCCTTAGCCACAGCCTCCTCCATATTGCTAACCTCAATAATAGTAGGGTTGCCGTCACTGTAGTTGTCTGCGTTAAGCACAGCGGCTTTAATTTTAGGAGCAGTAGCCCCCATAAGAATAAGGTACTTAACCTTGTCGCATATAACAGGGCCTAAACCATCATAAGGTATTTTCTTGTCGTAGCCGCCTGCAATAAGTATAATTTTAAAATCATAGAGCGAAAGGGTACCCAGTGCTGTTCTTGTTGGGCTGGAGGCGATAGAGTCGTTGTAGTACTTAACACCCTCAAATTCTCTTACAAACTCTGCCCTATGCTCAACTCCGGCAAAGGTTTTTGCCACATTAACAATATTCTCAACCGAAACCTCTCCCCATACGGCAGAAATGGCGGCCATATAGTTTTCAACATTGTGCATACCCGGAATTTTTATGTCAGCAATATTCATTACAACCGTTTTTTTACCGTTGTCGGCAAAAACAATGTTGTTATTTTCATCAAGATAAGCACCGTTGTTCAGCTGTGATTTTCTTGAGAATTTCAACACTCTGCCACGACATTCAGACTCAAAGCCGTTTGTAATTTCGTTGTCCTTATTTAGCACAACCCTTGAAAAAGCACCCTGGTGTATTACAAGATTCTTCTTTGCGTCTATATACTCCTGCATATCCTTATGAATATCCAAATGGTTAGGTGCAAGGTTTGTAACTACTGCTACATCAGGGCCTTTTCTCATTGAAATAAGCTGAAAGCTTGAAAGCTCTACAACTGCTGCGTCGTCGTAGCCTATGCTTTCAATTTCAGGCAGTAAAGGCTTGCCTATATTACCGCCCAAATGCACGGTCTTGCCCTGTGCCTGAAGCATTTGTGCAATAATTGAGGTTGTTGTTGTTTTGCCGTCAGAGCCTGTTATGGCATAGATTTTGCAGGGACAAAGGTCAAAGAAAACCTCCATTTCAGAGGTTACAACCACGCCTCTGTTTCTCATTTCTACAAGCTCATCCATATAGTAACGCATACCCGGCGTTCTGAAAACAATGTCAACATCCAGATTTTTTAAATAATCATCGCCAAGGCTTAGCTTAGCCCCTGCTTTTTGTGCAACATCGGCACTGTCACCCAGCTGTTCTCTTGTACGCCTGTCGCAGGCTGTAACAGAGGCACCGTATTTTATAAAAAGCTCAATAAGCGGCAGGTTGCTTGTACCGATACCGCAAAAAGCTATTTTTTTGCCATTCATACTTTTAAAGAAATTTTCTATTCTCTTATCCATAATGATTCGCCTTTCATCTTAAAATCACTAGGTTTAATTATACTTTTTTTGGCAGTAATTTTCAATAGATAATACTGCAAACCCCCATTTTACATTAATTTATCAGCTTACATATGATATAACCAAAAAGGCTTGGCAAACGCCAAGCCTTTTTGAAATAAATGCTTAATAGCAAAATTTGTTATCAAGCTTAATACAAATCATAATTATCTCTGCCCCACAGCCAAAAATATGAAAAGCCGGAAATTAAAGAAGCCTCCATAAACGCTGTAAAGGACATATTAAGCGGTTCTAACTCATCTATTCCTTCATTTGAAAAATACACATTCTTTTCAGAGCCGTCACACTTTATATAGATATAATCCTCATGGAATGCACCTATGTTAAGGTATTTTTCATTGTAAAAATCTTCATCTGTGTATTCAAACGCCTCTTCAAGTGAATCTAGCTTACAGTCGTAGAACTCCATAAACCCAATTCCGTTGCTGTATTTCAAAAGTCCTGCATAAGACTTAGGCAAAACAAAGCCCTTATGCTTACTTAGAATTTTATTAATCTCCATTTGGGATAAACCGCTGTCGGTATGAACAAACAGTCTTGAAAAGCAACCCTTACCGTTATAAACCATGGGCTTTGTCTTTTTAAAATGTTCAACAAGCTCTACCAACTGCTTATCCGTAATCATATCCTCTACTTCGCCAAAAAGCTCAAAAGAATTTTCGTCTTCCATATTTACACCTCTAATATACTAAAATTAATCTTCACATACTTCAAAAGCAATTCTTTCTGTGTAGCAGTCCTCCGTTTCGGTTATTGATACCAAACGGTAGTGAAGCTCGCCGTCATTTTCAACTGCCGAAGCCCTTGAATTTGTCAGCTGAAAGGCAACACACAATGATACAGCAAGAGCAGCACCAAATAATGCAATTAAAGTCACTCTTTTTTTACTAACCAAAATAATCCCGTTTATATAATATAATTCAGTAGCTTAAACAAAAGCAGAACGCCATTATTTGCCCTATGCCGATGTAATAATTATATTATAACACTAAAATAAGATGTAAATATTGTATTATTTTTCACAGCACTTGTCAATATAATAATAGATAAATTTTAATTAATATACAAAAAATCCACACATTGGCTGCAATGTGCGGATTTTTATAATATGAAATCTGCCCCACAAATTGGAGAATAAGCTATTTCTATGTCAAAAAATCTTTAATAGGAGCAGTATTCAACAAAAGTAAATATTAATATTATTCGGCTAATGCAGCACCCAGTGCCTTGCAAGCTATTGTTGCATCATCATCCGGAGCGTCTGCACATATTACGCTGTCACAAGCAAGTACAGCACCGGCATTTTTGCAGGTTTCTTCCCAGTTTCTCATCCATTCGCCGTCGCCCCAGCCGTAAGAGCCAAACAGAGCAATTTTCTTACCGTTTAGACTGTCTGTACAGCTTTCAAACATTGGCAAAAATTCGCTGTCTTCCAGCTCCTCTGCACCCATTGCAGGGCAGCCAAAGGCAATAGCGTCAAACTCTGCTACCTTGTCTGCTGAAAAATCACTTGCTGTAAATGTGCTTGCCTCTGCACCTTTTTCAGTTACACCCTCTGCTACAGCATTTGCCATAGCCTCTGTGTTGCCTGTGCCGCTCCAGTATACTATTGCTACCTTACTCATTAAAATCATCCTTTCTAAAATAACAGTGCCTGTTTAAATTTCACAGCATAACCAATCCTTTTTAATTTTACTAAACACTTGTAAAACACTGTGTTTAATATCACACTGCAAAGCACTGCAAAATCTATAATCAAACGGCTACTGTCAGTCGTTCAATTGACTTACCTTGTGACCAACTGCAATAATATGCATTGGTACATTTTTTATATTTTGCAAACAACTTTCTCGCTTTGTTCTCGTCACCATAAACCTTCCAAAAGCCGGTAAACTTACAGTGCTCGGCTTTATTCTCGATAAAGCCTCTTACATCCTCAGGCGGATAGCCCAAAAATAACCCTATTTCGTGGGGAAATTCCTCGTTACATCTTAGCTTTTTAATAAGCTTAACTATACACTTGTCGGGATTACAGCTTTCATAACCACAGCATTTTAAAATGCTGAAAGCCTCTTTTTGAGATAAATCTTTTTTTAAATTCTTTGGTCTGTAAATATATATAAGCACACGACCTCTTACATACCTTAACGGCAATGCACGAAGTCCCTTTGGCACAAGTATTTTATTCAGCCTGCGTATATCCTCATTTACAGCCTTTTCTGTTGTATAAGGCATTGTAAACATATTGCCTGTTTTTATACCTGCCAGCGTAGGCGAACAATGCCTGACTAACAATTCCTCTGACATAAAATTCCTCCTAAACTGCGTAGGTTTCAAGAATATTTTTAAGTGCAGACATAGAGCTGGACTGTGACCTGGCTACAACTGTATTTTGCCCTTTTGTCTCACTTAATGCACAACGCATCATTTTGTGGGACATAGTTCTTGTAAACAGCACCATTAGGTCGGGTGTACCGATTTTGTTTCGCATTTCTGCTGTCATTTTTGTAAAGACCTTTGCCCTACAGCTATATTCTTTACACAAATTCTTGTATTGACGCACCATACATTCATTTCCACCAACAATTACTACGCTCATATTTTCGCTCCTTTCTAAGTTAGTCTTAACTAACTTATACTTTAAAAAATAAAGGCAATCGCCTCTTCCTCACTCCACTGTGATGCGGCATAGGCCGCACCACAACAGGAATGTAGATTATATTTCACCAATACGGCATACTGCCGTATTACTAAAATCTTCTTAATGACCATGACAGTTGCAGCTGTTAGGACAGCATTTACAGTTACAGCCACAGGAGGATTTGCCTTTCTTTTTGTTTTTTACTGCACTTATGATAATTAATGCAACAATAACAGCCAATACAAGTGCTACCATAATGGTACCGATATTAGCAGATAACCAAGCCAACATAAAAATTCCTCCTATTTTAAATTCTATATATTTTATATCTTAACCTTGTTTGTAAGCCTTGTAGACTCTTTATAAGGTCTGAACAGCATAAACAGCATAAATACAAGCACTGCAACAGCGAATATTAAGCCAACGATATTCACATTGCCTGTAAACAGCAAGCCGAACTGGTTAATCATAAGAGCAATTGCATAAGCAAATACGCACTGGTAGCCTACAGCAAACAATGTCCATTTAGCACTGTTCATTTCTCTCTTAATAGCACCGATAGCTGCGAAGCAAGGAGCACACAACAGGTTAAATACCAGGAACGAGAAGCCGCTGATAGCTGTAAACGCCTGTGCAAGAGCTGCATAAGCATTGCCGTCACCGCCGTACAAAATGCCCATAGTACCAACAATGTTTTCCTTAGCAACAAGACCTGTGATAGACGCAACGGCTGCCTGCCAGTTACCCCAGCCAAGCGGTGTAAATATCCATGCAATTGCGTTGCCTATAGCGGCAAGAATTGAATTACCGATTTCATCATCTGAAAGCATACGGAATGTGCCGTCAACAAATCCGAAGTATGTTGTAAACCAAACCAGAATCGTAGACAATAGAATAATTGTACCCGCCTTTTTAATAAATGACCAGCCACGCTCCCACATTGAACGAAGCAGATTGCCTACTGTAGGCAGGTGATAAGCAGGAAGCTCCATAACAAACGGAGCCGGATCGCCCTTAAACATCTTTGTCTTCTTTAGAATAATACCTGAAACAATGATTGCAGCCATACCGATGAAGTATGCAGATGTTGCAATCCATGGTGAGCCGCTGAAAATAGCACCGGCAATCATTGCAATAAACGGCATTTTAGCACCGCAAGGTATGAATGTAGTTGTCATAATTGTCATACGGCGGTCACGCTCATTTTCAATGGTTCTTGACGCCATAACACCGGGTACGCCACAGCCTGTACCAACAAGCATTGGGATAAATGACTTACCTGAAAGACCAAACTTACGGAATACACGGTCAAGCACAAATGCGATACGAGCCATATAACCGCAGGACTCTAGGAATGCAAGCAGCAGGAACAATACCAGCATCTGTGGTACGAAGCCAAGAACCGCACCAACACCGGCAACAATACCGTCTCGGATTAGTCCGTCAAGCCAGTCTGCACAATTAAGTGCATTCAAGCCGTCTTCAACCAAAACAGGAATACCGGGTACCCAAACTCCGTATGTGCTTGGATCCGGAGCACCGTAAGCCTCTTTATAGTCTGTGTTCAAATACTCCGAAGCAGCAGCTTCAAGATCGGCCTTCTTTGTGCCGGGATACTCTGTTACTTCAAGTGTTTCCTCATCTTCTACTGAATATGTTACATTTGCATCTGCAGGTGTGCTCTTAACAAGCTCTTCAAGAGCTGCCTTTGCACCGTCCTCTGAGTAATTCTCGGATTCTGCATCCAATGCATTGGCAATATCATCATTGCCGTACTCATCAACAAATGCTGATATAATGTCGTCTGTATCGCCGTACTTTTCAGCAGCCTCTTCTGACTGTGCAGTACCTATGCCAAGCAAGTGCCAGCCGTCACCGAACAAGCCGTCGTTAGCCCAGTCTGTAGCGGCAGAACCTACCGTCTGCATTGAGATAAAGTATACAAGAAACATTATAACCGCAAAAATCGGAAGTCCCAACCATCGGTTAGTAACTATTTTATCTATTTTATCTGATGTAGAAAGCTGACCGGCATTTTTCTTCTTGTAGCACTTTTTAATAATTGTGCCTATGTAAATATAACGGTCATTTGTAATTAAGCTTTCTGAGTCGTCATCACATTCTTTTTCAGCTGCCTGAATATCCTTCTCAATGTGCTCAAGAATCTTTGCGTCAATCTTTAGCTGCTCAAGCACCTTGTCGTCACGCTCGAAAATCTTAATTGCATACCAACGCTGCTGTTCTTCAGGCAAATCGTGCAGAGCAGCCTCTTCAATGTGTGCAAGAGCATGTTCAACAACGCCCTCAAACTTGTGCATAGGAATGGTCTTTGTACTCTTGGCAGCTTCTATAGCAGCCTCGGCAGCCTCCATAATACCTGTACCCTTTAGGGCTGATATTTCAACAACCTTACAGCCAAGCTCCTCTGCCAATGCATCGGTTTTAATGACATCACCGTTTTTTCTGACAAGATCCATCATATTTACCGCAACAACAACCGGAATGCCAAGCTCTGTAAGCTGTGTTGTTAAGTACAGATTCCTTTCAAGGTTTGTACCATCAATGATATTCAAAATAGCGTCAGGACGCTGACCGATAAGGTAATTTCTTGCAACAACCTCCTCCAATGTATATGGAGAAAGCGAATAAATACCCGGAAGGTCGGTAATAACAACATCATCGTGCTTTTTTAGCTTACCCTCTTTTTTTTCTACAGTAACGCCGGGCCAGTTACCAACAAACTGATTAGAGCCTGTAAGAGCGTTAAACAATGTAGTTTTACCACAGTTAGGGTTGCCGGCTAAGGCAATTTTTAAACTCATAAAATTAATTCCTCTCTTTCCGTCAGCAATGGCCTTTTTAGTTTAAACTAACTTAGCCACAGCTAACTCACTCTGTCAAATTATGGGGCAAGCACCCCATAATTTTTAAGAACAACCTCAAATTTATAAATTATTCTACCTCAATCATTTCAGCGTCTGCCTTACGCAGTGAAAGCTCGTAGCCTCTTACTGTAACCTCAATAGGATCACCAAGGGGAGCTACCTTACGAACATGTATTTCGGCACCCTTTGTAATGCCCATATCCATAATTCTTCTCTTAACCGCACCCTCACCATGAAGCTTAACAACCCTCACGGTATTGCCAATTTTTGCTTGCTTAAGTGTATTCATGCTTTATCCTCCTTTTACTCTTTAATTATATGAAATAATTAAATAAAATTTGCTTATACCATTATCCTTTGAGCCATTTCCTTACTTACAGCCACTCGAGTTTCCTTTACATTTACAATAAGATTTCCACCCATTGTGTTTACAACAGAAACCTTACCCCCTACAACAAAGCCCAAGTCCGAAAGGTGCTTTTTTACCTCCGGCGAACCGCCTATTCTTTTAATTATATACTCTGCTCCGGTATCAGCCAATGTTAAAGGCAACATATAATAATCATACTCCTTAATTATAATCACAACTATAATTAGTTTGTGCTAACCTTATAATCATAAAACGCAGTTAGCCCTTGCTAACCAACTATAATAATACATAACTTTACAATAATTGTCAATATATTTAGCCTGTTTTTTATTTTTTGTTTAGAGTAACACAATTATTTAGGTATGGCTACGCAATAATATATGTATTGACCAAAGCAATTAGTCCTCCTGCCAAAAAAGCAGGAGGAAAGCTTAAGGGGGAAGGTTATTGTCAAATTTATTCGTTGTTTTTTAGTGCGTCTGTCATTGGAATGCGTTTAACTCTGTACATCTGCATAAACGCTACAACAGCATATGACACTATGCCCAAAATAAACATTTCTATATATGTGTACCACGGCAAATAATATGGCAGCCACCCTGAATAATCGGAGAATATATATACGCACAACGAACCAATAATCCGGTCTGCAATCGGTATTGTTAATAATATTGACAGCACTACTACAATAGTTGTTGCGGTTACATACAGCCGGTTAATCTCACCGTTCCTATACCCCAGTATTTTCGTCATTGAAATTGGCTGTGAGTTTTTCTCGATAATTATTTTAGACAGCAGGTAGATAATCAAAATGAACATCGCAATACCGAATACAAGGAATATGGTCATATTACTGCCCATAGATACCTTTAGCTGTCGTGATGTTTTTGTTAAATCATCCTGTGTAATAACCGTAGCTATATAATCATCGTCAATATCCTTTATCTTCAGGTCAGAGAAGTAGCCGTTAAAATAATCACTGTCTTGGTCAAAGGTTTCGTTAAAATCACTTTGCTTCATAAATACAGCCAAAGTGGACGGATAGTAGTAAACACCCTGAACAGTAAACCTGTACTTTTTATTGCCGTACTCCTCTTTAAGAGTAATAACATCTCCTTTTTTTAGTCCATGCTTTTCAGCATATGCATTTGAAACAAACACAGACGGTTCATTTTTTTCAGAAGATTTTATGTTAATGTCAACATACTTGCTGTCGTTCTTCACACCGTAAACAGTTACGCCCTCTATTTTGTGACCCTCGGCAGTAGTGTCAAGACTTGTTACGCAATATTTTTCCGCACCCTTTGTATCGGTTTTCTGCGGAGCTTTTAAAATATACTGATTTTCACAAATTAAATTGCTTGTTATTTCATTCTGATAATTGTCAAGCATCGGGCCAAACATTAGTCCAAACAGCAATATAAGGTTCGCAAACAATATTCCGATGAAAATTGTAATGTAGTTAGGTATATTTTGAAAAACTATTCTAAATCTAAACCTTGTCATTATACCTATTTTTGTATTCAGCCTAATTGCCTTTTTCTTCTTACGCCTGCTTAAATCTCTGCGTATAAATTTCAGCGGAGATATTGAAAGCTTCCTGCTTAGAGCAAACAAATTTATAAGGAACATAATAATCAGTGGAATGATTGTTGTTTTAACAAAAGCTTCTGCGTTCCAGCAGGTTTCAAAGGTTGGCAGACTGTAGCTGCCGTAGTACATTTGTGCCATATAGTCCTTAAAGAATGTATAGCCCAAAATATTACCGATTATTGCCGCTGCAAGCATTACAATAAGAGGAGCTGTCATATAATGTCTTACAAGCTCACCCTTTGAATAACCTGAAGCTCTCAGCGTTCCTATAATAGTAGACTCCTTTAAAATTGAGTTGCTTGAGGTAATTGCAAAAACAAAGGCAATAATAACAATTACAATGTACAAAAATACAGTAATCATAGCATTGTCGCCTGTCATATCATCACCAACAAAAATGATAGCTTGGTTAGTGTACTCAGGTATGTAATTTTTAACAATTGCATTTTTTGCCAATACCTCTAAAAAGTCATCGCCCATATCCTTGGCCTTATTGTCATCCTTTGGAGGATTGTCATACTTCCAGGAGTAGTTATAGTGCAAGTGTGTATCACCAAAGCTGTCAAAGCACCGGTCAGTAACCGTAGCAACGCCAAACTTTACAGCGTCAAACATCATATCGGTTGTATTTGAAAATAGTGCTTTATAGTCAGAAAGTGCAATCAAGCCTACTACATTCAGCTTTTTATTTCCTACAGTCAGCGTATCACCGACCTTTATATTGTTGTTTTCTGCATACATTCTGTCTATTGCAATTTCGTCTTTATTTTCTGCTAATCTGCCCTCCATTACGCAAGCACGGTCAATATCTGTACGGTTTACAAAAATACGCAGGGTGCTGTCAACCTCTTTTGTTTCTTCTTCAACATAAAAATTATCATAAATTTTTACATCTTCCTTTTCAAGCGTATCTATAAGCTTACTGTCAGCCTTAGAGGCAAGCTCAAAGTTACCGTCTTCTATATTATATTTTTGAAAGCTTTCGTCATAAGCGTTACTAATACTTTGGTTTGCAACCAAAAAACCGGAAACAATACCTATCATACCTACCATAAATATAAAAATAACCAAGTATTTGCCGAAGTCGCCTTTAAGCTCTCGGGGTATTCTTTTTCGCAGAGGATTTTTTACCTTTGACATTGTAAAACCTCCTACCATTCTAAGTCCATAGCTGATATTTTAGTTGGATTAACAAAGTTTTTGCGCACCATACCGTCACGCATTTTTACAACCCTGTCAGCCATACTTTCAATAGCACCGTTGTGTGTAACCATAAGTACAGTGTTGCCATACTTGTGATTAACATCTTCAATAAGTTTAAGAATTTCCTTTGAGGTTTTATAATCTAACGCACCTGTAGGCTCGTCACACAGCAAAATATCAGGATTTTTTACAATAGCTCTGCCTATAGCAGTACGCTGCTGCTGACCGCCTGAAAGCTGATTTGGCAGTTTGTGTCTATGCTCATAAAGTCCCAGTGTGTTTAGAAGCTCGTCAACATCTAAAGGATTGTCGCTTAAATACGCACCAACCTCAACATTTTCTTTAATATTTAAATTCGGTATTAAATTGTACATTTGAAAAACATAACCTAAGTGCTTTCTTCTGTACAGGGTAAGCTGTTTTTCATTCATATCTGCAATCTTTTCGCCGTTTATGGATATATAACCGTCGTCGGCATTGTCTATTCCGCCTATAATATTTAAAAGCGTAGATTTACCTGAACCGGAGGGACCTAACAGCACACAAATTTCTCCCTTTTGAATTTCAATATCTATGCCCTTTAAGACTTCTGCACGGTTTTCACCCTGACCATATGCCTTTTTTATCCCCTTAATTTCCAGGAACATATTACCACCCTTTCATATTATTTATGACAAGTTAGTTAGCCTTAACTAACTTGATTATACTCCTATGTTTAAAAAAAGCAAGCAAATATATAAATATTATAGGCTTACTCAAAATTCAGTTCAAATTATTTGTATTTTTTACAATTATAAACAAATGTATATTTGCCTGTTAGCTTGAAAAAATAATATATATAAGGGGTGATAAAATGAATAATGACAGCATTAATCTGTTAAAGGAATGTGACGCAGGCTGCAAAAATGCTACCAACAGTATGGAACAGGTACTTGGCTTTATACAGGACAGCAAGCTAAAGGATGTTATAAACGACTATAACAAACAGCATATAGAAATAGGCAACCAGTGTCATAACCTGCTGAATAAATACGGCAGTAATGAAAAAGACCCACAGCCAATGGCACGTGCAATGACCTTTATTACCACAGAGGTAAAAATGATGAGCGGCAACACTACACAAAAGGCGGCCGAAATTATGATGGACGGCTGCAGTATGGGTATTAAAACCGTAAGCGGCTATATTAACAAATATTCGGGAGCTAACAGCGAAAGTGTGCGTATGGCAAACAAGATAGTAAAGCTTGAGGAGGATTTTATTGAGGATTTAAGAGGCTTTTTATAATTGTAACAACAAAAACACAAACCACCTGTGGCAAGAGCCTTTACAGGTGGTTTATGTAAAATATCAGTAATTTTCTTTTAATAACGGTATTCACTAAATAATAATTAGCAATGTCTTATTAAAAACAGACTTATAAAGCTCTATTATTTGCTGCTTTGCTGCAAAATATTGACCTTTGAGGACTCTTGCTTTATACCGAGAGGATTGTCCTGTACCAGCACTAAAGCAGCAGCCGGCACTAAAAAGACAAGGGCAACAAGCGTGCTTTTGGTACCTAAAAGCAGGCTGACAACACAAGCAACCGCCACACCTATGTGAAAGCTGATTAGAGTAAGGCCGTAAAACCTTGCTTTCTTGATTTTTTCACTGTCTTTATTGCATATGTACTCTACCAAAGAGGTCGAAAACTGCCTTAGGTTATTAGTTGAAAATATTGTAGAGCTTCCGTAGCCCTCTGCCCCCGCAAAGACTGTCCACTGAAACGACATAGCAAAAAACATTGGGTACAAATAAATAATCAGCTCAAGATTATCCGGCATAACTGCCAGTGTTACCATTGCAGCCGCATCTATTGCAAGGCACAACAGCTTAATATTCATTTTTGTATAGTTTTTAACAAGCACTGACACAGCAAAGCCCGAAAAATACACAGCAATGCCTATAACTCTTAGGAACACAGCACCAAAATTTCTGCCTACGATGTCAGTTACCAGTGTTATCATATTGGCTGTTTGTGCATTTCCCAGCAGCTCACAAAAATTCCAGACAGCATAGCCGCCCATAAATCCACCAATCAGTGACATATTAAAGTGAAGTATTGTAGGAATCTTCTCTTTCAAAATAAACACTCCCTATTCCTTACAGAAAATTATATCACTAATTAAAAATTGTGTAAACCAATAAAATGCACATACATAAGGTTAATTATTCACAAAAAATCAGATCCTAAAAAGCTGCTTTTTCTGTAGTATGTGCTTATAATACTGCTGTAATTTCAATAGATTTTCCGTCAGAACTGACTGCGGTAATTTTACCCTTGTGAGCATTAACAATAGATTAGGCACATAGCAAACAAATGCATACACAAAAAAAGGCTCTCTGCATTATATATAAGACCATAAGCACACAAAAAGCCGAGAGCAATGCTCTCGGCTTAACATATACATATTTTATGTAGAAATATTACTTACGGCTGAAGATTGACATAATATCATAGTAAGTGTCGTCATCGTCTGTAGTATCATTAGGTGTCAGCTTTCTTGAAGAAGGCTGTGTTGAAGCAGACTGTGTAGGAGCCGCAGTTCTTCTGTTATCTACGGACGGAGCCTGTCTGCCTGTTGTTTTTTTTTGCTGGTCAGCTGCTTTAACAAAATCCTCGTTAACCGCAAAGCCGGTAGCAATTACAGTAACGCTCATTTCGTCCTCCATATTCTCGTCCAAAACAGCACCCCAAATGATGTTTGCATCTGCATCTGCCTGGTCTGTAATCATAGAAGAAGCAAGAGAAATTTCATCAAGACCAATGTCAGCAGAGGCTGTAATATTTACAATAACGCCCTTTGCACCGTCAATAGATGTTTCAAGCAGCGGGCTGGTAATAGCCATTCTTGCGGCTTCCTCTGCCTTTTCCTTACCTGTAGCAAAGCCTATACCCATATGAGCATAGCCTGCCTCTTTCATAATAGCTGTAACATCGGCAAAGTCAAGGTTTACAAGACCAGGAATTAGGATAAGGTCAGAAATACTCTGTACACCTTGTCTTAGAACATCATCTGCAAGATCAAAGGCGTTCTTTAGTGTAATTCTCTGCTCGCTGGCAAACTTTAGTCTTTCATTCGGTACAACTATAAGCGAATCAACATGGTCACGAAGCTGAGCAATACCCTGCTCTGCCTGCTCCATTCTTCTTTTTCCTTCAAATGCAAAAGGCTTAGTTACAATAGCAACAGTTAAAATTCCCAACTCCTTAGCAATTTCAGCTACTACAGGAGCTGCACCGGTACCTGTTCCGCCGCCCATACCGGCAGTAATAAATACCATATCTGTATCCTTTAGTACAGCTTGAATTTCCTCACGGTTTTCCTCTGCAGCCTCTCTGCCGACCTCAGGCTTTGAACCTGCACCCTTACCATGAGTAATTTTCTCACCGATTTGTATTTTCTGACTAGCACTTGAGAATTGCAGTACATGGTCATCGGTATTTACAGCGATAAACTCAACACTACGAACACCCATCTTAACCATTCTATTAACGGCGTTGCCACCACCGCCGCCTACACCTATAACTTTAATTACAGGTATGTTGTCGCTGTATTCCTTTTCTAATTCAAAAGCCATTTCAGTACATCCTCCTAGTTTTTATTAAGCCCTTTAAATAAAAGAGTAATTAATCAAGATTTAGTCCGGCATATGCGTATATACCTTTACTATATAAATTTAACACATAATTAACGAAATTTCAATACACATAATATATTAATTAATGATTTTTTTAAAATTTATCTTAATTTTCAATGATTATTTTCCTTGTACAACAGATTACGACAGCTTAAATTGATAAATTAAGCCGAATTTGCATTTACAACAGACTGCTTCCTTACAGCAAATAACCGTTATTCACCTGCTGTATTGCTTGCCGGATCGACACTGCTTTGTGCAAAATCGTCCTGTGCAGTGTCAGAGCTGTAGTCGGTATTTGCAGTGTCCTGCGGTGTGTAGGCATCATCATTTAACGGCTCGGTTTCCTGCTGTACGGGCGTCTGAATTGCCGCCTGCGTCAATGCCTCTGTGGGTGCTTCAGTAGCGGCTTCCGTCGGGGCCTCGGTAGGGGCCTCAGTAGGGTCTTCACCTATTACATTGTTCGGTGAGAAGTACGATTTATTGGATTTACCGTCTGTTCTGCCCTCTACAAGATTTGAGCAGTCGAGTCTGCCCTTGTCAGCGTCGGAAAGCTTCGTGGTTATTATTGTCATTGCGGTACGCATTTTATAGTCTATATACTCCGGCATACCGATAACTATTGTAATTCTGTTTTGATAATTAAGCTGTATATTAGCCATATCAGAAAGGTCTATTTCCTTTATGCCTGTTACACCGTTTGATTCCATAGAGTTTGCAATGTCATTAAGAACGGTAAGTATTTTTTCGTTTTCGACATTCAAGGTTTGTCCCGGCTTTGGATTTTTCAGCTTACAGCCGGAGATTGTAGGTATATCCAGCTCTCTCCTAATAACCTCCTCCAAAATTTTGCTGTCCTTACTTATTATGTAGTACCTGCTGCCGCTTTGTATATAATACTCAGGTGCAGCCTCCTTTATATTAATAATAATCTTATTGGGAATGCCTACTGAAATTTCCGCATCCTCAATGTATGGATATTTTGCCTCAATATTTTTGCTTGCAGAATCCTTGTCTGCCATAAAAATGTTTTCTCCGTAGCTGAGCCTGCTTGCAGAAACAATGTCGCTTTCCTTATATCTGCTGGAGCCGGAAACCTCAATTTTCTCACACTTGAACAAAACAGTAAGTGACAAAATAATGCCGATAGTAAGCACGCCGACTATTGTAACACCTGAAATAAGAATATTTTTCATCTTTCTTTGCCTTTTAGAAAGCGGCTTTTTCTTACTGTTCAGCTCGTCAAGAAGCTTTTTGTTTTTTCTTGTATTTTTTATATTGTCGGCAAGTCCGTCTCTTTCGTAGTCGTCACCCTCGTAACCACCCGAAGGGAAAAAATTTTTACAAGCACTTCCAAGTCCTCTCTTAAATCTGTCCCATTTTGAACTTGAAACATTTTTAGGCTTTACCTTTTTGGAGCTGCTAACCCTTGCTCGTCTGGTACGCCTGTTAAAATCGTCATTTTCGTCCCAAGGTGTATAATCCTTATTCTCAAAATAATCCTCCGCATTGTTTGTGCGTGTTTTTACATTTAGCTTTAACTTGCTGTCGGTAAAAAACGGGTTATTAATATTCTCAAATTCGTATTTACCCCGGTAACCATCGCCCTTGTTAGGGGCGTTGTTACCAAGGCCGAAATAATCCTGTTCTTTATGCTGTCTGCTTTTGCTATGGACATTTTTATGTGTTCGATAGCTTTGTTTTTTCTTTCCGTTTTTATCCATATCAATTTTCCTCACTATATGAGCTTAAATTCTCTTAATGTCAGCGCCTGCATCGCTAAGAAGCACTTCCAAATTTTCATAGCCTCTGTCAATGTGATTTATTCCCTTAATACAGGTGGTACCCTCTGCACCCAATGCCGCAACTACAAGGGCTGCACCGCCACGCAGGTCTTGAGTATTTACAGTAGTGCCGTACAGCTTTTTGCTGCCCTCTACAACTGCCACCTTGTCATGCACATATATAGCCGCACCCATTCTGCAAAGCTCATCAACATGCTTATAGCGGCTTTCAAACATATTTTCCACAAAAACAGATGTTCCATCGGCAAAGCAGCACATTGCCATAACAGGGGCCTGTGCGTCTGTAGGGAAGCCGGGATACGGCATTGTACGAACAAGCCGTGCCTTTTTTAAATTTTTATTTGACGATATGTAAATCCCCTCCGGCATACAGTCTACCAAACAACCGCACTGCTCAAAAACTGTATTAACGCTGCCCAGGTGGGACTGCAATGCCCCTTTTAAAAACAGCTTACCTCCGCAAACAGCGGTACAAGCCATATAAGTAGAGGCAACAATTCTGTCAGGTATAATTATATGCTGTGTGCCGCCAAGGGCTTTTACGCCTTCAATGTAAATTGTTGTTTCACCTGTGCCGGTTATTTTAGCACCGCAGCTGTTTAAAAAATCAGCAAGGTCGCTTATTTCCGGCTCTCTTGCGGCGTTGGTAATAGTTGTAACGCCCCTTGAGCATACTGCCGCAAGCATTATATTTTCTGTTGCTCCCACACTTGGGAAGGAAAGGGTAATATCGGCCGACTGCAATGCTCCCGAGATTTTACAATCCAACAAGCCATGATTTTCGTCAATTTCCACACCCATCTGTCTTAAAGATGACAGGTGCAGGTCTATAGGTCTGGGGCCTATCTCACAGCCACCGGGCAGTGACATTTGAGCTTGCCTAAATCTGCCCAATACAGCACCTAAAAACACAATGGAAGAACGCATTTCACGCATTAACTCTGTTGGAATGTCACACCTGTACATTCCTTTACTGTCAATAACAACTGTTGAACCCTCACAGCATACTGTACACCCCAAATACCTAAGTATTTTTATGGAGGTAGCTACATCTGAAAGATTTGGGCAATTGTGCAGCACAACCTGGTCTTTACATAATATTGCGGCTGCCAATATCGGCAAGGCACTGTTTTTAGCCCCCTGAATATCAATACAGCCATTTAATCTATGACCACCGTTAACAACATACTCTGCCAAGCTCTACACCCCTTCTGCATAAGCATAAGCCAATGGCAGCAGGATACACAGCTTGTAAGCGTATTGAGGCAGTATTGCAGGCTTAACTACAACACTGCCTTAATTATATCTGCACCTAAAGGCTTTATGTAATATTCTATGTACAAAAGCCTGTACAGGTGTTTATAATTTAACAAATTTTTTAATTATGGATAAAATTCTTTCGTTAGAATCCAAAATTGCCGTCTTTTTTGCATTTTCGGCATATTCATTTAGCCTTTGAGGATCCTTTACCATTTCGTCTACAGTCTCTGTAAGCTTTTCCGGTGTAAGGTCTTTTTCCTCAATTATTCTTGCCGCATTTGCATTTACAAGTGACATTGCATTGTGATACTGGTGATTTTCTGCAACATTCGGCGAAGGGATAAGCACAGCCGGCTTACCCTGTGCCTGCAACTCGCTTATTGTCATAGCACCGGCACGACAAATAACAAGGTCTGCCGCCGCCAGACAAACCGGCATATCATTTATAAACTCCCTTATGTCCAAATTGTCACATTCTTCAATATTGCAGCCCTTTTCCTTTAGCAGGTCAGGAAACCACTTGCCATACCTGCCGTATGCGTGGATAATTTGGTATTTCTTATCCTTGCCGCTTCTTGCAATATAGTCGGCAACTGCCTCGTTAATCCTTCTTGCTCCCAAGCTGCCGCCAAACGACAGTATAACAGGACGGTCGTCAAGGTTCATTTGTGCCCTGCACTTTGCCTTGTCAGCGGTAATAATTTCTTTTCTAACAGGATTACCCGTAACCACAAAGTTGCACTTAGCGTCCATTCTGTCCTTTGCGTCAGGATTGGCAAGCATAACAACCTTTGCACTTTTGGCAAGCATTTTATTGGTAACACCCGGAAAAGCATTTTGCTCATGTATAAGGGTAGGTATGCCCATTTTGGCTGCCGTTCTTAAAACAGGGCCGCTTACATAACCGCCTGTACCTATGCATATATCGGGCTTAAAAGCCTTAATTATTTTTTTTGCCTCCATACTTGAGGTAACGGCACGCTTAGCTGTAGCAATATTATGAGCTATTGCGGACGGAGAAAAGCTTCTTTTAAATCCGCTTATTTTTATGCTTTTAAATTCATAGCCTGCCTGTGGTACAAGCTTCTCTTCCATACCGCCCTTTGCACCTACATATAAAATTTCAGAGCTTGGAATTTTATCTCTAACCGTTCCTGCAATAGCTAAAGCCGGATTAATATGTCCTGCTGTGCCACCGCCTGCAAGCAAAATTTTCATAATGTATCCCCCGTTTTATATTTATGTTTTATTTATATTAGAATTTCTCGATATTGACAGAACTATACCCATCTGGGCCAACAACATTATAAGCGAGCTGCCTCCGTAGCTAAAAAACGGCAAGCTGATACCCGTATTAGGCAGTGTGTCGGTAATAACAAGGATATTCAGAACAACCTGCAAGCCTATCTGTGACACCAAACCTACGCCCAGCAGCATTCCGAAGCGGTCTTTCGCACGCAGCGAAATCATTATTCCACGCCATACAAGCAAAGCAAATATAGCAAGTATTATAATACCGCCGATTAAGCCGATCTCCTCAATAACTATAGAAAACACAAAGTCATTTTGAGGCTCAGGAAGATACAAATACTTTTCTCTTGACTGTCCCAGTCCCAGTCCGGTAAGTCCGCCAGAGCCTATAGCGTACAGAGAGTTCATTGTTTGCCAAACGGTTGTCTGCATTTCTGAGGACAGATTCTCCTCCAGTGCCATACCCCAGCCATCCAAACGCTCCATAGCGTACTTTAGCATACCGGTTACCTGCATTATAAAGAAAGCCGCAGCTACCACACCGACACCTATAACAAACCAGCGTACCTTTACGCCTGAAATCCACATCATTATTGCCAACAGCAATGTCATTATAACTATTGCGGAATAATGAGGCTCAAAAAACAAAAGGATTATTGAAATTCCCCCGATAATCATGGCCGGAACCACACCTGAAACAAAGGTATCCATTTTGCCATAATGTACTACTGCCCATTGTGCATAAAACAGCACAATAGCAAATTTTAATATTTCTGACGCCTGAATGGTGAATGCACCAACGCCGATCCACCTGTGAACATTATTAATAGGCGGCAAAAACAGAACTAAAAAAGCTAATATAAAAGCAATTCCCAATATAATATATGTATATTTGCGAAGAATATGATAATTAACTCTTGAAAAAAGCAGCATAACCACTATACCTATGCCGGCAAATATGGCCTGCCTTGTCAAATAATAGTAGCTGTCACCCATTGTGTAGTAGGCAAACGCATATGAAGCCGAAAACATCATAACCAAGCCTATAACAAGCAATATAATTATCAAGAAAAAGAAAGGCATATCCATACCGTTTTGTTGACTGAAAAAGCGGTAAAAATGCCCTTTTTTTCTGCCGCCTCCACTGTCGCTGTCAGAGCTTTTTTCACTTCTTCTTTTTCTCACAGCTGCTTCTCTTTCAGCCCTTTGAATAGACTCTTGATAATTTTTTATTCGTTCATTAGATATATATCTTAGGCTATCCATTACTTCACCACCAAATTTCGTATTACACTGCTGTGTATGTGAGCCATACAGCCCAGAATGTTAAAGCACCCATAATTGCAGTTATAATGCTGAATACAACAACAATTTTAACCTCTGACCAACCACACATTTCAAAGTGGTGGTGTATGGGACTCATTTTAAATAATCTTTTGCCATGCGTCAGCTTAAAATAAGCAACCTGCAAAATAACCGAAAACATTTCAACTATATATATTAGTCCTATAGGAATAATTAATATCGGCATATTTATACCATAGGCAATAGCACACAAAAATCCGCCTAAAAACAGCGAGCCTGTATCACCCATAAACACCTTAGCCGGATAAAAATTCCAAAGTAAAAAGCCCAGGCAGGCTCCTGCAAGTGAGGCTGACATAACAGACATACCGTTGTCAACTACAAAGCCCGCAATAATCATAAACGCCAAGGAAGCAAAAAATGTAACCGAACCGTCCAGACCGTCAAGACCGTCAGTAAGATTTGTAGCATTTACAAAGCCTACAATAAGCACAACTGAAATAATCCAGTAGAACACTCCTAAGTCTATTGTTCCGGCAAAAGGAATAACTGTCTTTGAGGAGCATCCGCCGATAATAAGTGTGAACACATACGCAATAGCTACCAAAAACTGCAGTACAAGCTTTTGCTTTTCTGTAAGGCCCTGGTTATGCTTTTTTACAACCTTGATATAATCGTCTATAAAGCCTATAACGCCAAACAAAACAGCCATAACTATTCCGGCATAGAATTTTAAATGATCTTGAAAATCTCTGGCACCCGGTTCAATTATTGACAGCACTGCATAGCATATTACCGAAACCAGCACTGCCGCTACTATAAACATTATTCCGCCCATAGTAGGTGTGCCTGACTTTTTCTGATGCCACTTTGGCCCCTCATCTCTGATTGGCTGACCAAACTTAATCCTGTGCAGCTCCGGAATAAGGAATTTACCAATTACCGATGATATTACGAATGCCGCCACTGCCGCAACGATTATCAATATATTACTCATTTTGTACCTCCAAGACTTTGCATTTATTTGTTTATACAAGCACCAATGTATAAGCTGTCAGCTTTAACGCTTTTACATTACACCGCTGCCATAATTACTATCCTGCTCAAAGTTTACCGATATAACCGTACCCGACTTAACCTTTGAGCCTGCTTTAATTCCCTGTGAATAGGATATACCCTCGCCGTCTGCGTTGGAGCCTACCACGCTTATATTCAAATTGTACATAGCCGCAGTACTGTTTGCCTGTGCTACAGTCATATTCGTTAGGTCAGGCACCTCGACAACATCATCGTTCATACTTTCCTCATCTGTATAAAGCACTACCGTACCCTGCTGAGGAAGCCTTGACTGTGCTGTAGGAACCTGTGAAATAACAGTATCGCCGCTGCCCATAACAACAGGAGTAAAACCGCCTGAGCTTACAAGGCTTTCGGCCTCGGAAATTGACTTGCCTACATAATTTTCGGCTGTGGTATCCATTTGTGCAATTTCCTCTTCTGTATATTCGGCCTCTACATTCAGGTAAGGAAGAACCTCACTCATAATATTGGCAAATACAGGAGCAGCAACCGCACTGCCGTAGTAGCTGTCGCCAACCGGATCATCAAAATAAACAAGCAGGCACACCTGCGGATCGTCAGCCGGTGCAAAGCCACAGAAGGAGGCAATATATTCCTGACTGCCATCGTTATGGTATATTTTCTTTTCAGAAGTACCTGTTTTTCCTGCTACCTTGTAGCCGGCAACATATCCGTTTTTAGCTGAACCGTTTGTTGCATTTTCTTCCATTGCGTCAATTACCTTTTTGGTAACCTCTTCCGAAACCACCTGACGCTTTACAATAGGTGTTTTGCTTTCAACAACATTTCCGTCGGAATCTGTTATTTCCTTTACTATGTAAGGCTGCATCAGCTTGCCGCCGTTGCCTACAGAAGCAATAGCCGTAACCATTTGAATAGGTGTAATGGCAAAGTTTTGGCCAAAGGAAGCAACCGCCAAGTCCATAGGCTGCATTTTACCACTGCCGTCGCCAAAGAATATATCGGACTGCTCGCCCGGCAAATCTATGCCTGTTTTTTCCGAAAAGCCGAAGGCCTGGTAATATTCCCAGAACTTTTCTGCACCAACCGCCTGACCTATCATCATAAATGCCGGGTTACACGAATTGCTCAGTGCCTGCTTATAGGTTTGTGTACCGTGGCCGGCGGTATTGTGGCAGTGTATTGCATCTGCACCCTCAAACGGTACATAAGAACCTGTACATGTATATGTAGAGGAATCGGTTATAACGCCGTCCGACCAGCCCATGCAGGATGTAATTACCTTAAATACAGAGCCCGGATAATATGTGTCTGCAACCGCTTTATTTCTCCACTGCTTTTGCAGTGCCTCTACCTCCGCCGCTTCTTTTTCGCTGTTAGGAAGCTTATCTATTTCCTTTTGCGTGCTTGAATCGGCTATGGTAAACGGATCGTTCAGGTCATAGCCGCCCTCAACAGCCATTCCCAATATAGCTCCTGTTTTTACCTCCATCATAATTGCAACAGCTCTGTCCTGCACCTTGTGCTGCTTAATTCCCTGCTGCAAATACTTTTCCATTATATGCTGAATGGTTTCATCTATGGTAAGTGTAATGTTATTTCCGTCCTGTGCGTCAATTTTCTGCTCATATTTATACGGCATTTCCGTACCGTGTACATCCTTTGCAGTTATAACTCTGCCCGGAACACCTGTAAGCTGTGTATCGTACTGATACTCTATGCCCTCACGGCCAACTCCGTCCATACCGGTAAAACCGATAATAGTTGAAGCAAAATCGCCATAAGGATAATACCTTTTGTAATCCTCAATAAGCTCTATTACATTACCCAGGTTATACTTCTTAGCAAGCTCCTTGCTAAGCTTAAGCACCTTTTCCTTTTCAGTTGTTTCGACCTTACGCTTTACAACCGAATAATAATTGTTCTCTTTTGTTTTTTCATAAACATCATTTTGATTCAAATCTAAAATTTCGGCAAGTTTTTGTGCAACATAGGTACGCTGTTCATCGGTTTTAAAATACGCCGGTGCCAAAACCACCTGCCACACCGTAGCACTTTGTGCAAGGGTTTTACCGTTTGTATCATATATACTGCCACGCTTTGCAGAGATGGTGGTATCCCTTAGCTGCAGAGAGTACGCTTTTTTCTGAAGCTCGTCGCCCTTTATAATGCTAAAATAAAACAACCTGCCTATAGCCAGACCAAATCCCACCAACAGCAACACAACAAGCCACTTTTTTGACCTGCTGATAATAGTTCTGTTGCTTCCTATATTTGCCATAGCTTCCTCCAAACATCATTCTACAAATTTCTCTAACAAAAAATAAGGGTTGTAACAGTAAGCAGTAAATAGAATAAAGCTATACTCAATTTACCAATTACAATCACAGGGAGAATAATCCCATATGTTACAACCGCTTTCATTATTCCTCTATAAGTTTATGTCATAAAACATATATTAAGACCATAAACCGGCAATTGTGTTTGCTATAGTCTCAAAAATGTTACTTCCCCCAGAGGCCGCCACCTCTGCCTTGTCACCCTCTGACAAGCTGATATACTCCTTTTGGTAAGAATCGGCTCTGCTCATACCCAGCTGATTTTGTGCACTCTCCTCCACAACATCGGAAGAATACTTAGACTCTACCTTCATTTGGGTTTGTATGTACAGGCTCTTCTGCTCCTCGAGCTTTGTTTGCTCGCCGGCAATCTGGTCGTTAAGCTCTGTAAGACGAACCTGTCCTATAAGAATAAGTCCCAAAAAAAACACAATAACAGAAACTACGACAGCCGACTTAGCAAATCTTATTTTCTTGAGCTTCTTTTTTTGCTCTGTCTCATTGGTTTTCTCAGCTGCAGCCTCGTCCTCTGTTTTTTCTTCTATATCAACAAGCTCTGTTTCAAACAGAGACATATCATAAGCTTCTTCATTAATTAAAGCCATTATAATCACCCCGAAAAATATTACTGTTGTGCGTTTTGTCCTACTTCAAATTTTAAAATAAATACTCCTGTACAGCACTACGCTGTAAAACTAATCCTTAAAACACCTTTTGCCTATACACAGTTCTAAATGCCGTACACTATCCCGCACCAAAAGCAGCAAGCGATAGTGCAAAATCGACAATAATAAACGCATCATAAATAAATTTTATGCATTCTGTATAATCTGACTAAAAATTGGGGATTTTTAACAATATTAACAAGATACATTTAGGCACATCATACTGAATGTAAGTTTATTTTACTATATACAGACACATTTGTCAAAGGCTTTTTACAAAAAAATAAGCAATTTACAGCTTAGTTACCGCTCTTAATCTGGCACTTCTGGCACGAGGATTTTCACTTAACTCTTTTTCCGATGCTTCTGCCGGCTTTCGCAGAGCAAGCTCTGCCTTAGGCTTGTTTCCGCATACGCAAACCGGAAAATCCTTTGGGCAGGTACAGCCTGTACACCATTTTGCCATTGCTCTTTTAACTATTCTGTCCTCCAATGAATGAAAGGTTATTACCGCCATTCTGCCGCCCGGCTTCAACAATTCAAAGCCTCCCTGCAAGCCCTCCTCCAAGCGGTCAAGCTCACCGTTTACGGCTATGCGAAGTGCCTGAAAGGTCTGTCTTGCCGGATGCCCCTCCCGTCTTTTAGCGGCGGGCACAGCGGCTTTTATTATTTCTGCCAGCTGCAAGGTGGTAGCTATAGGCTGTTTTTCTCTCTCTCTTATAATCGCCCTTGTAATCTGCTTGGCAAACCTCTCCTCACCGTAGCGGCTTATTATTTTTACAAGCTGCTCGTATGAAAGTTGATTTACCAAATCATAGGCTGATGCTCCGCTTTGGCTCATACGCATATCAAGGGGTGCGTCATAATGAAAGGAAAAGCCTCTTTCAGGTGTGTCAAGCTGTCTTGAGGATACGCCAATATCAAGCATTATGCCGTCTATACTTTCAATCCCAAGACCGTTTACTATACTGACTACATCCGAAAAATTACCCTTGCATATAATAGAATTCTTATAGTCCTTAAACCTTTCTGTTACTGCTTCTATTGCGTCCGGATCCTGGTCTATCGAAATAAGCCTGCCGTTTGGTGAAAGCCTTTTAAGAATTTCGCTTGAATGACCGCCTCCTCCGGCAGTACCGTCAACATAAATTCCGTCGGGCTTTATATTAAGTGCGTCTATTGTTTCCTCAAGCAAAACCGGTTTATGCGAAAAATTCACCTAATATCACCCCGCTATATTCCCAACAGCTCCATAGCATCTAAAATACTGCTTTGATTTTGAGCTGACAAATAGTCATTCCAGCTGTCGGTATTCCAAATTTCTACTCTGTTGCCAGAACCGATTACTGTAACATCCTTATCTAAATTGGCATATTTCCTTAATGTGTCGGGTATAAGCACCCTGCCCTGAGCATTGGGTACAGCTTCTGCCGCACCTGCACAAAAAAACCTGGCAATGTTTGTCGCTTTGGAAATAGGCTGACTTGACAGCTTTTCCAAAAAAAGACTCCACTGCTCCGCAGAAAGTACAAACAGGCAATTGTTTAAGCCCTTTGTTACATAAAAGCTATCGCCAAGCTCCTCACGAAACTTAGCAGGAATAATAACACGCCCCTTAGCGTCTATATTATGTTGATATGTACCTATAAACATAACATATACTTCCCTTAGCCTTACTTGCAAAATATGCCACAAGCTGACACAAAGTGTATTGTTTGTGCCACTTTAGATTAATTATAAGCCAACGGGACAAAAAAAGCAAGATATATTTTAACATATCTCAACTTTATTTTGATTTTATTTTAAGTTTTCTTCGGAAATAAAAGCACAAAAAGGGACTGCCGATGCAGTCCCTTAAAAGCTAATAATTTGTTATTTTATTTTAAACAAGTAAAAAATCAGATGGAAATATCCAAGGCTATCTGATAAAGCCGGTCATCAAAAACTCTCTTTTGGTTTAGAGCCTCTGTAATATCGTAGTCAACGATTTTACCGTTTGTCATAGCAACTACACGGTTGCCGATGCCCTGTGAAAGCAATTCTACAGCCTTGTGGCCCATAGCACTTGCAACTACTCTGTCACGAAGTGTAGGCATACCGCCACGCTGTACATGGCCCAATACTGTAAGTCTTGTTTCTACGCCTGTTTTTTCCTCAATATATTTAGCTATTTCATCCGAATGACCTACACCCTCAGCAACAATTACGATAAAGTGCTTTTTGCCTGTTTTCTGGGTTGCCATCATTCTCTTGATAACATCGTTGTCAAGGTCATATTCTCTCTCCGGCACCAAAATAGCTGTTGCTCCTACTGCAATACCTGTCTGCAGAGCAATATCGCCACAGCGTCTGCCCATAACCTCAATAACACTGCAGCGGTCGTGTGACTGGGCAGTGTCACGAATGTGGTCAATCATATTCATAGCCGTATTCATAGCTGTGTCAAAGCCTACTGTATACTCACTGCAGGCAATATCATTATCAATAGTACCCGGGATACCAACACAAAGGATACCCTCGTTTGTTAAATCTCTTGCGCCACGGAAAGAACCGTCACCGCCGATTACAACAACGCCGACTACACCAAGCTCACGGCAGGTTTCAGCAGCCTTCTTTACACCGGCAGGAGTATTGTACTCCTCGCTTCTCGCTGTATAAAGTATTGTTCCGCCTCTATGAATAATATCTGAAACTGAACGCAGGTTCATTTCAAATACATCACCATTCAGCAAACCGTTGTAGCCTCTGTGCACGCCGATAACACGCATTCCTTTACATAATGCTGCTCTTGCAACGGCACGAACGGCAGCGTTCATGCCGGGTGCGTCGCCGCCGCTTGTTAGAACGGCAATAGCTTTCTCTGACATTTAATCAGCCCCCATTTTTCATTTATATTTCTATACTATATTATAGATGTATAGAATATTTTTTTCAAGTCTTTTTTTAAAAGTGGCAGGAATAATATATGAAATTATTATGAAACAACTACACTTTCGTCACCAAGGATATTTTTCAGCTCTTTAAGCATTGGCTCGTTCAGCATTACCCAAAGCTGCCGTGGTGCACGCATAGCCTTGCCGGTATCTGCAAATCTAAAAACCACCTGGCTGCTGCCGTCAAAAATTTCAAGCAAATTAATAACTTTTTCATACGCCGCACTGCCCTTGCTGTCAACACGCAGGTACAGTATATGCGCTTTTTCGGCGTAAGCTCTACTGCCTGTATTGCTGTTTATATTATTTCTGACCGCATTTTCACTTTGGTGAATTTTACTGCCCATATTTATGCCTTTTTTCAGATTTTGAGCCACTGTATCGGCAGACAAAATCTCGTTACAAAGTATTTTCGGGTTTTCGTCCTCCTTCATACTTATACTGCCAAGCACCCTTACAACATTTCCGTCTGCTGCCAATCTTCCGCTAAGGCTTAAAATCTGGGGAAAAATAAGCAGCTCTATGCTTCCGCTTTTGTCTTCAAGCACTGCGGTAGCCATAGTTTGATTATTTTTAGTTGTTCGCAGCTTAACATTCGACAGAACCCCCAAAAGAATTACCTTGTCATTATCCTTGTATCTGCCTGTTTCCTCTGCACTGCACACCCGCTGAATTTTGACCGCCTTTATCGCCTTTGAAACATTTTCATATTTATCCATAGGGTGCCCCGACAAATACATTCCGGCTATTTCCTTTTCCATTGCCAGCTTTTCGGAAATTGAAAAATCCTCAAGAGAAGTAATAGCCGGCTCGTTCAGCTTGCTTTCATCTTCCATATCGAAAAAGCTCATCTGACCTGCAAGCGAATGGCGATACTCATACTCACAGCTGTCAAGCACACTTTTTACAGCGCTTATCATTTCACGCCTGTTGTTTCCAAGCCCGTCTAAAGCACCGCATTTTATCAAGCTTTCTATAGCTCTTGAATTAACGGTTTTTCCGTAAACACGCTTACAAAAGTCATAGAACGATGTAAACAGACCGTTTTCACGCTGTGCTAAAATATCCTCAATAAAGCCCTTGCCAAGGTTTTTAACAGCCATTAATCCAAAACGAATGTCGTTTCCACACACTGTAAAAGCAGTGTCACTGTAATTTACATGAGGAGGAAGCACCTTTATTCCAAGCCTTGCACACTCGTCTGTATATGCCGCCAGCTTGCCGAAATTGTCAAGCACAGAGGTAAGCAGCGCCGCCATATACTGCCGTGGATAATGACATTTCAGCCATGCGGTTTTGTAAGAAACCGTTGCATATGCGGCGGCGTGGGATTTGTTAAACGCATACGAAGCAAAGCTCTCCATTTCAGAAAAGACAGACAATGCAGTTGCTTTATCTACACCACGGCGTATACAGCCCTCGACTGTAACATTGCCGTTTTCGTCAACAAGGCCGTTTATGAAAATTTCCTTTTCACGCTCCATTACATCGACCTTCTTTTTAGACATTGCACGCCGCACAATGTCTGCCCTGCCAAGGGAATAGCCGGCAAGCGTTCTGAAAATCTGCATTACCTGCTCCTGATAAACTATACAGCCGTAGGTAACCTCAAGTATATCCTTAAGCATTGGGTGCTTGTAGGTTATTTTTGACGGATTGTGCCTATTTTCTATATATTTAGGGATAGAATCCATCGGGCCGGGACGATACAGCGATATTACAGCTATTAAGTCCTCTACACTTTCCGGCTTAAGCTGTATAAGAACATTTTTCATACCGCCGCTTTCAAACTGGAACACACCCTCCGAATAGCCCTGTGAAAGCATTTTAAAAACTTTTTTATCCTTTTCGTCTATATTTTCAGGGTTATAATCCGGATATTGCTGTTTTATCATCTGCTCGGCATCGTAAATAACAGTAAGATTTCGCAAGCCGAGAAAATCCATTTTAAGCAGTCCCAGCTCCTCAAGCGTGGTCATAGTATACTGAGTAACCACTGCATCGTCATTTTTCGCCAACGGTACATACTCGCTGACAGGCTTCTCTGTTATTACTACGCCCGCCGCATGCTTAGACGCATGGCGTGGTGTACCCTCTATTGCCATTGCCGTATCTATAAGCTTGTGCACCTCGTAGTCGGTGTCGTACTTCTCTTTTAGCTCCGGTGACATTTCGAGTGCATTTTCCAGGCTAATGTGCGGCCCTGCCGGAACAAGCTTTGCCACGCTGTCTGCCGCACTGTATGGCATTGCCATAGCTCTGGCAACATCTCTTATGCCGCCTCTTGCCGCCATTGTACCAAATGTAATTATCTGTGCCACATGGTCTTCTCCATATTTTCTAACAACATAGTCTATAACCTCTTGCCGGCGTTCTGTACAAAAGTCAACATCAAAGTCGGGCATACTTACACGCTCAGGGTTTAAAAATCTTTCAAAAAGCAAATTATACTTAATTGGGTCTATACCGGTTATCCCTATACAATATGCAGCTAAGCTGCCTGCACCCGAGCCTCTGCCCGGCCCCACGGGAATATCCTGCGACTTGGCATACTGAATAAAGTCGTTGACTATTAGATAGTAATCTACATAGCCCATTTGGTTTACTATTTTAAGCTCATACTCAAGCCTGTCAATTATTTCCTGAGAGGGCTTTGTACCATAGTGATTGTACAGTCCCCTATAGCACTGCTCCCTAAAATACTCAAAGTGGTTTCTGTTGTCGGGTACATCAAAATGAGGCAGCTTTGTTTTGCCAAATTCAAAGGTAACATTACACCTGTCAGCTATAAGCTGTGTATTCTGTACAGCCTGCGGAGCAGTAGGAAACAGTGCAAGCATTTCTTCCTCAGTTTTTACATAAAACTCATCGGTCTGAAATTCCATTTTATCACTGTCGTTTATTGTGTGATTGGTTTGAATACAAAGCAGAATTTCGTGGGTTTGACTGTCTGCTTTTTCTATATAGTGACAGTCGTTTGTTGCCACCAACGGGATTCCGGTTTCTTCCGAAAGGCGGATTATCTGCGGCAAAACCATAAGCTGTTCTTTTATATTGTGATTCTGAATTTCCAAAAAATAATTACCGCTGCCGAAAAGCTTATTATAATAATTTGCGGTTTCTTTGGCTTTGGTATAGTCGCCCTGCAAAAGATACCGGGGTATTTCACCGGCAAGGCAGGCAGAAAGACAGATTATACCCTCGTGGTATTCCTCTAAAAGCTCCTTGTCAATTCTTGGCTTACCGTAAAAGCCCTCTGTCCAGCTTTTTGATACAAGCTTTATTAAATTTTGGTAGCCTGTATTATTTTCGCACAGCAGTACAAGGTGGTAACTGTGTCTGTCATACTCGGCGGTTTTGTCAAAGCGGCTGCGTGCCGCCATATAAACCTCACAGCCGATAATAGGCTTTATCCCCCTTTTTACAGCCTCCTTGTAAAAGTCAACCGCCGCAAACATATTGCCGTGGTCTGTTACCGCTATTGCGTTTGCTCCCTGCTTTACTGCCGTATCTACCAAACGGGTAAGCCTGCAGGCACCGTCAAGCAGGCTGTACTCGCTGTGCACATGCAAATGAACAAATGACATTACTATTTCACCTCCGTAAAGCTAACACTAAACACACTTTGGCACCATAAAGCTTAAGCTTTGTTTAGTATGAAATTAAACAACATTAATATAAAAAGCCGGATAATTTTCGCACAAAAGCAAAACACTTTTGGCTTATTTACCCAGCTCTAACAGCCTGTTCATTCTGTGGTTTACACCACTGCGGCTAATTGGCGGAACAAGCATTTCGCCCAACGCTCTAAGAGAAAGGTCAGGATTATCCAACCGCAGCTGTGCCAGCTGTCTTAAATCGTCATTAAGGCTTTCCAGTCCCACTGTATCTCTTATTTTTTCTATTGCGGCTATTTGCTGCATTGCCGCCGCAACGGTTTTCTTTATGTTGGCTACCTCAGAATTTGCTTTTCTGTTGGCGTCGTTACGAATACCCTTTAGTATTTTGGCCTCTATTAGATTCATAGATGATATGCCTGCACCTATATATGCCAAAAAATCGGATATTTGCTCGCTGTCCTTTAAATATGCTATGTAACTGCCCTTTCGCTCAACCACCTTTAATTTATACGAAAGCTGGTCAACCTCGCTTATAACCTTTATAAGGTCACTGCACAGGTTTTTGTAAGGAACAGAAAACTCCAAGTGGTATTCCTTTTGGGGATTATTTACAAAGCCACAGCTTAAAAAAACTCCTCGCAGAAACAGTGCAACACAGTTTTCATCCTCCAAAACAGCCCTGTTTATACGCCGGCTAACCTCCTTGCCGGTATAGCCGTAGTGCTTATATATCCTTTCACAATCACTCTTAATGGGAACTGTAACGGTAAAAAGCTTACTGCCGCCGTGTCTGCCGGTAAGAGCTGACGACTGCTCTGTAATAACTCCAAAGCCACTGCTTACAAGCTGACTGAAATGCACAGCCACGCTATGGCTTTCTGTATTAAACAATATTTCCTTAGGGGAAAATCTTTTGCAAAACAAAAGCATACCGTAGCACTCGGCATACAAGCACCTGTTTACGGTAAAGTCCGATCTGCAAAGCTCCTTTTTTGTGTCCGCTGAAAATGACATTTGTCTGTCACTATACCTTTCTGATATCTCTGTGGTGAATTATTGTTCTGTAGCCCTTTTCTTCCAAATGATGATAAAGCATAACGGCAAAGGTTACGCTTCTATGGTGTCCGCCTGTACAGCCCATACCTATAGTAATCTGACTTTTGCCCTCCTTTTCATACAAAGGAAGTGCATAATCAACATAATTAATAATTCTTTTATAAAGCTCCTTGCTTTCCTCACTGTTCATTACATAATTTCGTACCGACTCGTCAAGTCCCGTTTTCGCCCTTAATTCATCTACATAGTAAGGGTTCGGCAGGCAGCGAACATCAAACACAAGGTCGGCCTCGGTTAATATTCCATACTTAAAGCCAAAGGACATACAAGCAATGGTTATGCCCTTTTCCTCGCTGTCAAGAAAAAGCTTCTGAACTCTTTCTCTAAGCTGTGCGGCATTTAAAAATGTACTGTCTATAACATAGTCGGAGCGTTGTCTTATATAACGCAGCAGCTCTCTTTCAAGAGAAACAGCCTCCGTTGTGGAGCCGTTGCAGGCGTCAAGCAAAGGGTGCTTGCGGCGTGTTTGCTTATATCTGGTTATAAGAACATCGTCCTTGCTGTCTAAAAACAGTATTCTGTACTTTGCTCCGTCAAGGCGAAGTCTTTCTAACGAATTACTAAGCTCCTTATAATCTGCACTGTCACGCACATTAGTTACAACAGCAATCTTTTTTAGCTTCTTATCTGAGGAATGTTTGCTAAGATCATAAAAGGTTGAAATAAGTGCAGGCGGTATATTATCTACACAGTAGTAGTTTATGTCCTCAAGCGTATGCAGTGCACTTGATTTACCGGCACCCGACAATCCCAAAACAATTATAAAGTCCATTTAATTCCTCGCTTTCGTTTTCCGCAATATTAACTAAAATTTTCTTCGTATACTTATATATTAAATCTTCCTACAGGCTTTATTTCACATTCTAAATCCACACCCGAATTTTTCTTAACACGGTCTTGTACAAGTCTTATAAGCTCCATAACATCCTTACAGCTTGCATTGCCCTTGTTAATAATAAAGCCGGCGTGCTTTTCGCTTACCTGTGCGCCGCCGATTTGCTCGCCCATTAGGTTGGCCTCTTGTATCAGTGCACCTGCAAAATAGCCCTGCGGCCTTTTAAACACACTGCCGGCACTTGGGTATTCCAAGGGCTGTTTATCCTTTCTTCTGCCCATATAGTCATTCATTCTGTTTCTGATTTCTACCTCTGAATCGTGATGAAGCCTTAAGGTTACAGCTGTAATTACAAAGTGATTTTCCGAATAAACGCTGTGTCTGTAGCTTAAATCCAGTTGAGAAACGCCGTATGTACCAACCTTGTTGTCAGCATCAATATGCGTACAGCTTGAGATAACATCTTTCATTTCGCCGCCGTAAGCACCTGCGTTCATATATGCCGCACCGCCTACGCTGCCCGGTATACCCCATGCAAATTCAAGCCCGCTTAGCCCCTTGTCACAAGCATAGCTGCATAGCTTTGCCAGTGCAACGCCTGCACCGCAGTATATAGTTTCACTGTCAAGCATTTTTATTTGTGTAAAAATTCCTCCAAGCTTTATAACCACACCGTCTATGCCGTCATCCGAAACCAACAGGTTAGAGCCCTTGCCCAGAATAAACACCGGTATTTCAAGCTCTTTGCACTTTGTCAATATATCAATCAGTCCCTCATTTGAGGTAGCCTCAATAAACAGCCGAGCATCTCCGCCTATTTTAAAGCTGGTATGCTTGCTCATACTCTCATTTTCCTTTGCGATAAAGCCGTACTTATCAGCCGTTTCAATTATTTTACTAATTTGGTACATAAATTCACCCACCTAAATATTACCAATATATTAAACCATATGTTGAGGATTTTAACAAGCTATTTCATTTTTCCGTCCTTATTAAAATACTCAACATCACAGAAATCCTTTTTATCGTCGTCTAAATCGTACTCACTGTTTTTAAAAATGCCACTGCCTGCGTGATAGTCATCATTCGTTTTCCTTGAAAAGGCAAGTGCTAAAATTATAACTATGACAACTAAGCCGCCTATAATATACAGCCATTCCATAAAATACCTCCGTTCGCTCAGCAGTGTATCTGCTGTTCCTTCAAATACGCCTTAAAGCCTTCTACACTGCCGTTCACAATAAGCTCCTGCGAAAAATCTATTTTATTAAGCATAGCCAAAGCCGTTTTATGTAAGGGCGGGCATAACAAAAGCTAAGTGAAGTATAAGCCGATTATACTCCACTTACGCAATTACATTGTAAAAATATTATTACCATTCTATGACTTTTTTGCTGTTTTCTACGCCAACATTCATACCTAAATTAGCCAGCAACTCCTGTGCGGCGTTGTAGCCCATTTTCTTCTGTCTGTTATTCATAGCGGCAACTTCTATTATAATAGCCAGATTTCTGCCGGGTTTAACCGGAATTGTAAGACACGGAACATCAACATCAAGAATATCTGTATATTCGTTATCTATACCCATACGGTCATACACCTTTGTTTTGTCCCAGTTTTCAAGCGTAATAACCATATCAATTTTTTCTGACATTTTTACAGAACCCATACCGAATATTCTTCTTGCGTTAATAATGCCTATACCACGCAATTCTACAAAATGCCTTATATTCTCAGGTGAACTGCCTACAAGAGTACGGCTTGAAATTTTTCTTATTTCAACGGCATCATCGGCAACAAGTCTGTGTCCACGCTTAATAAGCTCTATAGCAGTTTCACTTTTACCTACGCCGCTGCTGCCTGTAAGCAGTATACCCTCACCGTAAACCTCTACAAGAACGCCATGACGGGTAATTCTTGGAGCAAGCTCGGTATTTAGGTACGAAATAACAGAGGCAATAAGGTTACATGTGGAGTCCTCTGAACGAAGCACAGGTACTTCACATACCTTTGCCACCTTCATAAGCTCGTCAAGCACCTCCAGATTTCTGGCGACTATAACAGCGGGCGGCTTTTTTTGCAAAATATTATTCAAAACATAAGCACGCTGTTCACTTCCGAATTTTTTTAGATACGCATACTCAGTATTGCCTAAAACAAGAAGTCTTTCCGGATTGTAAAATTCCAAAAATCCGGTCAGCTCAATGCCCGGTCTGTTAACATTGGGAGAAGATACATATATTTCGTCAGGGTCACTTGGCGTATAGGCAAATTCCATACGCAGCTCCTTTGCCAGCTTTGCAAGAGACACCTTAAATTCAATATTTCCTTTCATATGGCTTCACATCCTTTATATGAAAATTTACCATCATAATTTGATTATAACAAAACTTTCATAAATTTTAAAGGACTTTTTACAAATTATTATATAAAATATCTGCAAGCTATTCTGTATGCTATCCCATAATAAGTTGAATTTATATATTCACCCTGCTTTTCACCGTATACACGCCTTTTTTAACAAGCTCCGCCCAGCTATCTATGGTGCGGTAAGCACTATAATCGCTTTGCCTTAATCTTTTTCCTAGGTTAAAAACATCTGCACCGCTGTCCGCACACACCCTTACCGCCTTCTCTGCCAGCTCATTAAGCCGCTTCTCTATACTTTTTGCTTGTTCTTTGTTTTGGTTTGTATATTCATAAACAGAGGCCTCTCCCTTTATTGAAATGTCACAGTATAAAACGCCCCTGCTAATCTTTACGGTTATTTCTGTTTTTTCCTGCGAAAGTGTAAAGCTCTTATTTTTACCCGTTAAAGAGATTACCTCTGCGTCAATATCGGTATCTCCCCTAATAAGCATAACGCCCATAGACTGCTCCTTATCAAGAACCTTGTACATCCTATCATGCTTAAACAATGCTATGCCGCCGGAGCAAGGCACATTATTTTCAACAGTTATCACGCCTGTGCAGGCTGTTGTGGTATCGTTAATAATATCCGACAAAAATTCATATACCGGCACAGCCAATGTACGCCCTGTAGTATGCTTTGAGTTTACAATATTTGAAATTGTATGCGGAGTAATTCCCTTAAGCGTCATTATCTTATTTGCCTGTCTGTCGGCCGCAATTACATTTACAGACGGTCTGCACTGGTAGTAGCCTGCAAAAAACTCCATTGCCTCCTCTACGCCCTGCTTGCACAGCCCATTTCCAAGCAAAATAAAGGAATTGTGGCTGTAAAGCGGGTCCATTCCGTTTTTGGTTACTATTGTTGCTACAGCTTCGGTAACGGTTTTTCCCTTGCCTGCCACAGTTTTATAAGCAACATCCGGATTTGCGGCGTCGGTATTCATATACATAACCGTAACACTGTAGCGGTTGTCACTGTAGTCTATACCTATACCCTGTATAACCATACGCTCGTTAAGCTGTTTACTGTCGCACCCCTGCATAAAGCATACAGAAAGCACCGCTGCCAGTAATACTAAAAATTTTTTCATATAATCACCCTATAATTATCTGTTTGTGATTTTATTTGCAACAATTAAAATAATCGGTATAACAACAGCTGTAAGCATAGTGAAAGCAAGCATTATGCTGTTATTATTCAGCAGGTCAAACATACCGTCTGTCATTGAAATTGCCGTAGAGCTTACAAAAACCACTACACCGCAAATTAAAACAGACCATCTTGATATAACCTCACCAAACACTCTTTTTACACAGGCTGAAAGCAAATAAATAAACAACGACACCTTTACAAACATTCCGGCTGTCCATACTCCCAAAAACAAACCGTCCAATCTTTCGGCAACGCCTAACGAGGCTATGGCAGTAACTGCATAAACAGGAAAAATCTGTGTTTTCAGATAGTCACCCATTACGGCAATAATAATTGCCGTGATTACAGCTGTTGATATATACACCCCTGCTACCCAAATTCCTATTCCCTTTTTACAGTCCCCTTTTGCAAACGGCAAAAGTATTGCCATTGCCGGTATACAGGAATTTATAGCAAGCATATTCAAAATTATATCAATTATTTCGCCTGTATTGTCAGCTGAAACAGGTACAAAATTCAGTGCGTCTGCTTTTGGAAGCAATGTACAAAACAGTATAATAAGTGCTATAGCTATGAATACAAAAATAATTGTTGACGCCCTGCCCAACGCCTCTATACCCTTGTATGCACCATACATTGAGGCGGCAACAACCGCCACAGAAAGCACCAAAACAGATGCAGACGGATTTAGCACCTTGGTAACCATAATGTTAAATCGTGACAGGGTATTTATTAGTACCCATAAAAAATACAAGCCATATACTACAGCAATAACGGCGCCATATTTCTTAAAAACATCGTAGCCGTTATCTGTTATTGTTCTGCCGTTACTTGTAACAAAAGCACCATATACCGGCAGTACCATTAGGGCTGTTGCCGGCAGTGCCAGCAATGCTGCAACAAAGCCGTAATACAGGTGGTTTGTATTGGAACCAAAGCTGCTGTAGGTAGCATTAACAACCATTCTGCTAATGTACAGCATTATAAAAAGCTGACAAATAGATACTCTTACAAACGGCTTCATACAATTCTCCTTTACTTTTACGGTGGCTACAATACATTATCAAAAAACGGAAGCATTGTATATATAACAATATCCAGAGATTCTATAGCCGAAGAGCATTCTATGGGAAAGCATTTTTTATTGTACTTTAAAGTGCTTTTTGCCGTAGATATTTTACCTGCTATATCCTCTGTATTGTCATGAATTAAAAATGCGTCCAGTATCCATGTATTGTCACCCCAAATTTTATCCGCTTTGTTAAGGTGAGCCTCCGCACTCTTAGTATCACTGTGGCTATATGCCGTAAGTGCATCATTAAGCTCTGCCTTAACCTGCTCTGATATATTTATGGTAAAAATGCTCTCAAACACGGCAAGTCCTATAATTAAAACAAATATAGATATAGCCGCAACAGTTCTGCCCATAGCTACCCTTCCTTTTTTATTATATTGTACTTATGATTCGGTGTAGCGGTCATTATAAAAATATCCTTGCTGTTTACATTATTTTTTCTAAGTGTTTTCTTTAGCCAATCCTGTGATATTCCGCAAAATTTCATTGAGCTTTCTGCAATTTCACCATCGCTTATAATAACAAGTTCAAATTCATTTGTAGGATTATTAACATTAAGCTGCTCTGCCGTAGCAGTATCCTTCTGCGGCTTTTTCAGTACGCTCAGCTTGCCGTTGGTTTCAAGCACCGCATATTTAACCTCATCAAGTGAAAATATATTTGCCTGACGCAGCTCCTCCCACAGGTCTTCTGTACTTATACGCAGCATTTTCATTTTCTTTTGGTCTATAACGCCGTTGTTCATTATAATTTGCGGAATACCGCAGATAGCCCTTCTGAATTTGCTGTTTTTAAGCATTAGCAAGCTCATAACTATTTCGCAGGCAACTAATAATAAAATAGGAACTACCCCGCTTAGCAAAGGCAGAGAAGTATCCTGCATAGGAATAACCGCTATATTTGATATTAAAAGCGTTACAACAAGCTCGCTTGTTTGCAGCTCGCTAATTTGCCTTTTTCCCGTAAGACGCAGCATAATCAGAATAAGCACATACAAAATCAGCGTTCTTATTACAGATATAGACATATTTTTCACCTTCAAATTTTTCGATAATATTTTAAGGCGCCGGAATTAACCATTGCAGCCAATACAACACTAATATTCTGTACAGCAATTAGCTTGGTATACATATTTTGTATTTTTGTACACCAAAATACTCATATCACTTTTAGCTTATGGCAGCTGCATTTAAGAAATAAACAGTATATTTACTGCAAGGTCTGCAAAAAACAAATAATAAAGGAAGTGGATATTAATGAAAAACACAATATTTGAATACTTTAAAAATCTGTTTTACCCAAAGCTATACGCAAATGCTAAAAAGCCGCAGACCACACCGCTTAACACTAACATTGACAGGAACATTGGCTATCTGCAAGGAAAATTTAACGGTTCGGCTGATTTTACCATACGCCGCCTAAATATAAATAACATTCGTGGTACAATTTTGACAATGGAGGGAATGTGCAACAAGGACACACTTACTTTAAGCGTGATTAACCCCCTGCTTGAAAAAGAGTACCCAAAAATACAGGGGCCGGAGCTTTTTAACTATATTGAGCGCAATGTACTTACCGCATCTGAGCTTACAAAAATAGAAGACTTTGAAACACTTATGCAGCTGCTTATGTCCGGCTTTGCCATACTTCTTATTGACACTTGCAGCACTGCTATATCAATAGGAGTACAGGGCTTTAGCTTTAGAAGCGTTTCTGAACCCGAAAGCGAAACCTCGGAGCGTGGCAGCCGTGAAGGCTTTGTAGAACCCCTTAGAATAAATATGTCTTTGCTTCGCAGGCGGCTTAAAAACCCTGACCTTAGGTTTGAAACTATGACGGTAGGCAGTGTAAGTAAAACAGACATTTGTATGTGCTACTTAACAGGCGCCGTAAGCCAAAGCATACTAAAAAAGCTTAGGCAAAAGCTTGAAAAAATAGATATGGACACGGTGCTTGCCGGCGGATACCTTGTAAGCTATCTGGAGGACGAAAACGACCATTCACTTTTTAGCGGAGTGGGCATAACAGAACGGCCGGACACTGCCGCCGGAAAAATAAACGAGGGCAGAATAGCAATACTGATAGACGGAACACCCTCAGCTTTAATCATTCCCTACCTTTTTGTAGAGAATTTCCAAACAATGGGCGATTATTCATACAAGCCCTACTATGCAACATTTATTAGATGGCTAAAGTATATTTGCTTTTTTATTGCAGCCCTTACGCCCGGCTTTTACACAGCCATTGCACTTTTTAACCCGGAGCTTTTCCCCGAACAGGTTTTAAACAAGGTGGCTGTTTCAATAGGAAGCACACCATTTGGACTAATAACAGAAATTCTTTTAGTATTATTTATGTATGAAATTATGCGTGAGGCAGGACTAAGACTTCCTAAGGCACTGGGGCACGCTGTAAGCATAGTGGGGGCATTGGTAATTGGCGATACGGCTGTAAGTGCAGGATTTATAGGGGCACCCACCCTTATGATAGTTGCACTGACAGCTATTGCATCATATGTAATACCAAACCTTTATCCGCAGCTTTGTATACTGAGAATATTATTTATACTGGCAGGGGGATTTTTCGGAATATGGGGAATCGTTTTACTTTCCTGTGTTACAATTGTTAATATGTGCGGAAAATCAATTTTAGGTGTGCCGTACACTATGCCACTGGCCCCATTTAAACTTTTTGGTATGCGAGATGTTGCTGTAAGAGCAGACTGGAAGGTTCTCAGCCAACGCAGAAACATCATTCGGGACAGGAAAGAGCAGTAGATTATATGCCTGTTTTTAATTGAGCCAAGGTACTTTATTTGATTTTATAAAAAAAGTGTGATAGAATGTTTCATAATATATTTTAGGGTAATGCTTAATACCATACCTATTGGTTTGTGCTTCGCCATATGGTATTACAAGCGGCAATAACAATTTACCATGTATTTTGTTTAACCCGATTTAACTTAATTTACAGGCAATTAACAGGAGTATTATAATGAAAATAGAAAAAACAGCTAAAATAATCGCCTTGCTGCTTGCTGTGGTTTCTGTCGGAGGCATAATGTGCAGCTGCAGCATTCCGAAAATAGAAGAAAGCGAAAATGCCACAATAAGCGTTGAAGCAGCTACTGAAAATCAAAGGCTTTGCGATAAGGCAAACAACACTGTCAACGCTGCCACAGTTAAGGAGTATTGCACACTTGAAAAATTTAATCAATACAACATTTATTACGATGTGTTTAACAGAATAACCACGGCGTCATATATTACAGATGTAAACAGCAGTATAGGCTTGCCCGTGCTTAGGAAAATCGGAGACAGCTATTACTCTGTTCACCCGATTAAAGCAGATAACGACAAGGTGCTGTACGGCTTTATTATGTACAACAACAGCGGCAAGGTTATTGACGGCTGGTGTGCAAGTAAGCTGCATACTGCAAATGACTACAGCAAGCTGACAACCGACAATACCAAGCTTGATGTTGATAAAATTGATCCGTATAGCTGCTTTATGGAAAATATTTCTGAAAATACGGCTGCCGGCTACCACAAGTTATCCGACGGAAAAGAAATGGTTATAAATTACTCTCGAAAGGACAAAAAAAGCGAGTATTATATAACAGACCTTAAGGATAAAGACGACAGTGTAGCTTTTACCAATAAAATGCTAAAATCAGACCTTGAATTAATTAAATAATCTGCATTAAAAGCAAGCCGTTAGGGTGCGTATCTGTCCCCTAACGGCTGTTTTCTTTTGAATACTTTTATATTTATTAAATTTAGCTGTAAATTTTGCTTTATCCGCCGTCCGTGTCCTTTTCGCATTTAGAAAACAATTCTTTAATTGCCATTATTAATAGAAAAATTCCAAACCCACGCCTTAGCCATATATCCTCAATGCTGTTTGAAATATACGCTCCAAGCAAGCTTGTGCATATACCAAACACTGCAAAGGGCAAAACAAGCCTCCATTTTATCAGCCCTTCCCTATGATACATTATTATGGATAATATACCTATCGGAATAAAAAACAGAAGATTTATTCCTTGAGCCGTGCTTTGGGGCAAATCGGTACACACAGCCAAAAATATAACAAGTATTCCGCCGCCGCCCATTCCCATTGCACCCAAAAGCCCTGCACCTGCCGAGGCAAGTATAAGAAATATAATATTCATGCAAATACCATTCTAATTCCTGCCCACAGCATAACCAGGGCAAATACCTTTTTTATAAATTTCGGTTTTATCCTTTTTAAAATATATATTCCCAGCAAAGCCCCTGCAATGCCGCCGGGAATGTAGGGAAATGCATCTTGGATTGTTACCGAGCCTTTTAATAAATAGCTTGCGGCACTGAAAATACTCATGGGAATAATAACGGCTATAGAGGTTGCGTGTGCCTGCTTTGTATCCATTTCTTTTTTTAAAACAGGCACTGCCACCATTCCGCCGCCGGCACCCAGAAGCCCGTTTAAAAATCCGATTATTCCTCCGAAAGCTCCGCTTTTAATAAAGCTCATAATACCCTCGCCCCCTTAATTTCAACGGGATACCTGAAGGCTTTTTCCGCCGACAGTTATTTTTGCCTTGCATATATTGTTATTGTGTCCACAGAATATATAAATAATTCGGATTATATGCATAAGGTTAAAAAAGTGCAAAGCACGGAGGAAGACCGTGCTTTGCTTTGTTCCAGGGTATTATATATTCATTACATATTAGCTGATTAATAGAGTTAGCTTTAACTAACCCATAGCCATATATTACCACACAAACGCCTGCCTGTCAACACTGATTTTGAAAATAACGAAAATTCTATTTGATTTTTTCTGCAAATACAGCTGCTATCGGCAAATTAATATAGCGTTAGACATTTTTGTTTATAAGGTCGGCAATAGTAACGCTTTCTAAATAGTTGTTTATAATATCGTCCAGCCTTTGCCACATTGGCAGTGTCAAGCACCGGTCTACACGACTGCACTCCTTGCTGTCGCATTGGCTTAAACAGGCTACAGGTGCAAGTGTACCCTCGGTAAGAGTTAAAACAGAAGCAACTGTGCATTTGTCAGGACTCTCTTTAAAACGGTAGCCGCCGTTTTTACCACGCAGACTTTCCAAAATATCTGCTTTTGACAGCACCGCAACAATTGTTTCAATATATTTCATTGATACATCCTGTCTTTCCGCAATTCCCTTTAAAGAAACATATTCATCACGGGGATGCTTTGCAATATCTATAAGAACTCTAAGTGCATATCTGCCTTTTGTGGAAACCATCATAATTAATCACCTCTGTACTTAATTTTACTATAAAACAAGTAGGAATTCAAGCTGAAAATATTTATTACAGGCTACAAAATACAGCATTTTATTAATGCAATTTGCATTAATATATTTACAGCATATTTACAGCAAGCTGCAGTCGTATGCGGCTTTATTAATTTTTATTGGGAGGATAAAATAAAATGATGATGTGTCCTAAATGCGGAGCTGAAATGCCGGACAATACATGTACATGCAGTAACTGCGGAGAAGTGCTTACAAGTATCAGCAGTAATACTCACGGCGGAGATTCTATAATTTTAAATATGCACCATACAGGCAATATAACCGACAATGCATTATTGTGTATGTCTTACTTAGGTTTTTTAGTAATAGTACCGCTAATGCTTTGTAAAAATACCGAACTTGCCAGATTTCATATTAATCAGGGCTTAGTTTTATTTATAACAGAGCTTACCTACTGTGCATTATTTTTGCTTACACGGTGGCTGCTGCTTGCTATTTCGCCGTGGTTGTCTGTAATTGTTGCGGTTATGGCTGCAGCAGGAATAGTGTTTGTTGTTTATGCTGCAATGGGGATTGCAGGTGTAATACGAGGTGAAACAAGAGAGCTGCCGGTAATAGGAAGCTGTAAAATAATAAAATACTAAATACATCAATCCGTTGTTTAACACAGGCAGCATTATTGTACCTTATAAGCCCGGTATCAGAGAATAAAGCATTTATAAGGTTGTACCGATTTGCTGCCTGTCTTTTTATATATTATATATAAATATGCACATAATTAAAAAAGCATATTGCCTTTTTTTGTAAATGATGTTACAATAACTTATAGATATTATCGTTCCAGATGGTGATATTTACACAGGTAATTTAACGAAATAATATTATGCGGTTAGCAAAAAGGAGAAATAATGAGGATTAAGAGAATATTTGGTGCAGCCTCCTGCATACTGGCAGCGATGCTGGTGGCAAATTCCGTTGTAATTAGCGGATATGCAAAAAACAATGTTGACGCATCGGCAAAAAATGTCAGTTTAACAGCAGAACAAAGGAACTTTATAAATAATATAAAGTCAAGTGAAGGCTCTGTGGCCGAAGCTTCAAAAAATGATATTGTAACATTTATTGTGGAAATTAACAGCAAGCCTCTTTCAGAATTAGCGGCAGATAACGGTTGCGAGAATATTTTGGAATTTGCCGCCACTGACGAATGTGCTGACTCAGCTGCTGAAATAGCGAAAAAAATCGAACAGGTAAAATGCTTAATCAAGGAACAGGCTCCGCAGGCTGATTTTTCTGACAGCAAAAGCTACAAAACGGTTTTTTCGGGATTTTCATTTGCAGCTCCGTACAGCAGTATGGAGCTGCTGCGTAATATTCCTGAGGTTGTGTCGGTAAGTGTTGCCGGAGTACAAAAGCTGAATACTGTTAAAAGCAAGGCTGCAGATGATTATACCAAGGCGAAGAATTATTATACCAAATCGGGAATAAATCCATATAAGGCATATGAGCTGGGATATACCGGAAAGAACACAACTATTGCAGTTATTGATACCGGCTTCAGAACTACTCACGAGGCTTTTTCCGTAGATCCGCCACAGCAAAAGTATGACAAGAACACAATCAAAATGATTTCAGAAAATATAGGGCTGAATTCCGGTCAATATGTCTCACCTGATGATATGTATGTAAGCGGCAAAATACCATATGCCTTTGATTATGCGGAAAATGATACAGATGTTTTTGAAATTACAAACCTCCACGGAACACATGTAGCAGGTATTGCAGCAGGAAACAACGGCAAAACCGGTGAAAATGAATTTAAGGGCAGCGCCTATGACGCACAGCTTTTACTTATGAAAGCAGGACTGTCTAACGACATCTTCAGCGAAGACGCTCTGATAGCCGCTGTAGATGACGCTGTAGCCTTGGGTGCAGATGTTATAAACCTAAGCTTGGGCAATAGCAGAGGCTTTTCGGTAAATATGGACTATATTTTTACTAAAACAGTTCAAAATGCCGCTAAAGTCGGTTCCTTTTTTTCCTCTGCGGGAGGAAATGACGGAATTTATCATAGCGACATAGGTATTGCTATGAACAGCGGCACTGTTGATTACGGCACGGTTGCTACTCCGTCCACCGCTGCAGATGCCGTTTCGGTAGCGGCGGCAGAAAACGGCAGCTTTATGGCAGAATTTAATTTTAACAGCAACGAAAAATCCATAGTCTTTACCGAATGCACAGACTGGTTTGCGGAAAATCATTTTGACAGCTTAAAGGACAGTATAGCTTATACCTACTTTGCCGATGCGGATGAATTTATGAATACCGCTGATTTTGAAAACAAGGTAGTATTCCTTGATTACGAAAGCGGTATGGACAGCAGTGAAATTATTGACAAGGTAAATAGCTGCAATGCTTATGGTATTGTGTTTATTACCGATGAGCCGGCTGAAAATGTAATTGCATATGAAAGCATTATGCAGTCATCTGCTGCTCTGGCAGTTATATCTGCCTATGACGGAGAATATCTCCATAATCATTCTTCCGGAGATCTTTTTGTAAATATCATAGGCGACTATATTAAAACAGATACAATAATAGCCGACTATTCCTCGGCAGGCTGTACACCGGAGCTTACCCTTAAGCCGGATATTACCGCCATAGGCTCAAATGTATACTCCGCATATGTGGATGCTGATGACAGCTATTATCCGGAAAGCGGAACATCAATGGCAACGCCGTATTACTCAGGTCTTTGTGCAGATCTTATTCAATACATTAACGAAAGCGGTATAGACAAGGAGCTGCAAAATGGTGAAATGACCAGAACTGAGGTTATAGCGGCACTTACTATGAGTACGGCAAATCTTCTGAAAAACACTTTGGTTGAAGACTCCGAGATTTATTATTCACCCAGATATCAAGGTGCGGGCATGGCAGATTTGTACGGTGCCGTAACCACAAAGGCTGTATTGACAGCAGGTGAAAACGGCAGACTAAGACCTAAGGCGGAGCTTGGTGATAATAAGGAGGGCCTGTATTCCTTTGACTTTTATGTAAATAATATTTCAAGCTCTGCAGTAACATATCAGCTTTCGTCTGTAATTCAAAGCGACAGCATTGTCTCTGATAGCTATACGGATGATGAAGGCAATATTCACGAAGAAAAGTACAATTTGTTGTACGGAAAATCATTGACGGACAATGCGGCAGTGACATTCAGCAGTGATTCGGTAACTGTGCAGCCTAAAGCCTCAGAAAAAATTACAGTAAGTATTGCTCTTGACAGTTCATTTGTGCAGGAATATACGAATTTAGCAGAAAACGGATTTTTTGTAGACGGCTTTATCAAGCTGACGCCAAGCGATGATGGCGGCGATGTTTTGTCAATGCCTTTTATGGGCTTCTGCGGAAGCTGGATAGACGCTCCGTTATTTAGAAAAACCATATATAACAGCGACAGCAGCTGGTTAAGCGATGACCGAATAAGCATAATAAAGCCTATAAGCTATGACGAAGAACAGGGTGTTGTTGAGTATAAAGAGCTTGGTGTTGCAGGCGTGAACAGGACAACATCAGAAATAAGAAACGACCGAATTTGTGTAAACGGAAGTGATTTTGCTTATCCGTGGTGTAATGTACAGAGATGCAGTAAAAATTATACATTCACATATAAAGATTCTGACGGCAATGTTGTGTTTACAAAAAAATATGACGAATACTCTCCGTCTAACTTGACATATGATTCATACAAGGATTTATTTGTTGCAGATATGTTTGATTATTATCCTAAATTACAGGAGGGGGATTATACAATAACCGTTACAGGTGATGTTACGGGCTTTTTAGACAGAGAAAGAAAAACAAATACACAAACCTTTAATTTCTCGGTAGATAATTCAGCCCCTGATACACCAACAGTCGAAAAATATTCGGAAAATGGTGAAGATTACATTAAAATAACATCAAAGGATAATATTGAAGTACAGGGTATCGACATTGACGCAGCCGTGTTCAATAAGGAAGCAGGTCAATATACACATAAATATATCCTTGAGTCTGACGAAGGCAGTTCAGAGATAAAGGCTGAATTGTATGGTTTTTTAAATCCTGTTAATATACAGAGTGACGCTGATGGCTTGTATAGTGTGGTTTACAGTATTGCCAATATAAAAGAAGCCATAGAGAAGCTTAAAGAATTAGGTACATATGAAGGAATTGAGATTTCTGACGATAGGTTTTATATATCCTCATTAGATTATGCCTACAATTACAGCGATGTTGTTGAGCTTTCATTAAGCGGCGAACAGCCTACAGAGCCAATAACAGAGCCAATAACAGAGCCTGTAACAGAGCCTGTAACAGAGCCGGTAACAGAACCGGTAACAGAGCCGGTAACAAAGTCGGTAACAGAGCCTGTAACAGAGCCGGTAACAGAGCCGGTAACAAAGTCGGTAACAGAGCCAACTGCACAAAAATCAGTCAGCACTAGCCCGACAAACGGCTACGGCAAAATAAATGCAGTATATAACTCAAACAATAATGCCGATGCGGACGGTAAGGGCAAGCTTAGCGAAACGCCTGTTGCAACCGGCACCGAGGGGGTTGTAAGCGTCTTAGCTGCCAATGTTATTACGGCAGCAGCTGCTGTACTGTATCTTAGAAAAAAGAAAAGCAGTAATAAGTAAGTAATAAATAATCTGCAGGCTTAAATAAGCCTGCAGATACCGAAAAAGAAACAAACCGTTAAAATGCAAATAAGCACCATAACGGTTTGTTTTTTTAATGTTTTATAATTAATTACAATAATAAATAGTCGGGGAAAAACCCGCAAAATAAATTACAAAAGCAATATTAGGTCTGTGACGGCCTTGTAGGATCGCTGTAATAGAAGCTCTTGTCGGTAGGACTTTCAGGCTTTTTGCCAAGGCTTACATTAATTGTAACAGTAGAGCCATACTCAAGCTTGTCCCCTTCCTTTGTATTGCCCGAATAGGATATTACAGAGCCTGCCGGAACAGTGTCGTTATAAGAAAGTGTAGAATTAACAACAAAGCCTTCTTTTACCAAGGTGCTTGTAGCTGTGTCCTTATTTATATTCTGAACCTTAGGCAATGTGCGGTACTGTGCACCCTTACTTATGGTACAGGTAACAGACACACCGTCGTTGCCACGCATAACCGTTTTCTTTGCGTCAGGCGTTTGCTTACAAATCTGACCCTGAGGAACAGTGTCGCTAAACTCCGTTTCAACATTTTTATATATAGCATACTCTGTACTGTTATCAGCAATTTCTTTTGCTTGATCCCATGTTTTGCCTATAAAATCAGGTACTCTGAAATACTCACTGTCAGCCGGATAGGTAAAATCATCTGACAAATTTTCAGACGGACTTGAAGGATTCTCGGTAGCCTGGTCATTTACATTAAACATTCCGTCCAACGGATAATTTGAGTACCATAAATAGCCCAGTCCGCCAAATATAGCAAGGGCAACCAACATAGATATAACGCCCATTTTAAAATTGCTTAGCCTGCGTTTGCTGTTTGCCTGAGTATTCGGAGTCTCAACCTCTATAGTTTTGGAGATTTCATTCTGCATAGCCTGCACTGTCGGAGTTGCTGACAGCTGTTCTGCAAGGCTGCTGAAGGCGGCAATTCTATCATTCTTGTTAACCTGGAGTCCCTTTGCCAAGGTCGTAATTACAAACGGCGGCAGCTTCTTTGCTACACTTGCACTCATCAGCAAGCGACCGTCGTCAAGCCTTTTTGCGGCGTCGGCAGGCAGCTTGCCTGTAAGAGCAAAAAACAGCGTTGCACAAAAGCCGTAAATATCTGTCGATGTATCAAGCACGCCGTCCTCTTCGTACTGCTCGGGAGCACTGCAACCTGAAAACAGCTGTGGAGGAAGCTCCTTGCCCACCTGACGAATGCTTGCAGGTGCAAAGCCTGTAAGCTTTATTTTTCCATCCGGTGTAACAACAAGGTTAGCCGGACAAATAGCAAAATGATTAATGCCCTTTTCTGTAAGATTAATAAGGCTTTCCAGCAAAGGCTTAACAAGTGGTCTTGCTACCTCCCACTCAAGCTTACCGCCGCTGCGCTGTACATACTCGCCAAAAGGTATTACCTCGTGATAATCACTTACAATGTATGCAGTATTGTTGTCCTGAAAAACAGCTTGAACCGCAACTATATTATCGTCACTGCCAATTTCTCTAATTTGGTTTCCGACATCTATAAACTGCTGCTTAAGCTCGCTGAACTTTTTTATATTAGCCTTTTCAACGGTAACAACCGAGCTGTTTTCGGAACGGGAAAACAAGTCCTTCGGCAAAAATTCTCTAATTGAAACTGCCATTTCTTTTTTATTGTCATAGCCAATATACCTGGCACTGTCTGATCTGTTATCCAGCACCTTTCCAACAGTATATCTGCCATTTTCCAGCTTTGTTCCTAAAGGAAGGAACGGAGAAGTTTGTACAGTGTCCTGCGAAAAACCACAGTGTGGGCACTCATGCTCACCGTGTGTATCTTTCATACAACCATAACATAAATCAGCCATTAAAACACCTACTTTCCGATTATGTGTTTTATTATAACACATAGCGGGTGCTTATTTCAACAAAAATATAGTATTTAAAATTACATTACTGTAACGCTTTCGTTAAATCATAGCCTAACTTTGGGTAAGTTGACAAAATAGACCTATAAAAACCGCAGCAATAACGGCAAAATTAATACTTTTATGTGCAAAGGGCCGCTCCATATAAAACGGAGCAGCCCTAGGTAAATACAATTGATTTTTAAAGTGCTTTTACAGCTCTTGATAATCCATAATACGCCTTAACAGCATTACTGCATCAAATGCCGATACAGCACCGTCGCCGTTTACATCACAGCGAGCCAGCAAAGCCGGCGTTTGTTTTTCAGGATATAAAATTAATCTCTGAATAATAACTGCATCAGCTAATTCTATTTTACCGTTGCCGTCAGCGTCGCCTGTCAAATACGGTGCAACAAAGTTTACACTCATTAGGCAGCCGGAATCGTTAGTGTAGTAAATGTGACCGTTGTTGTCCATTACAGGGCTTGCCATACAGTAGTTTTGTGCACTTGAATCCGGTGTATATATTTCCTCTGAGCTGTCGGAGCCAAGCTCATGCATATACAGACTGCCCGGTGTTTTGTTGGCGGTATAGAATATGTAGGTGCGTCCGTTTACTATATCTGCTACCGGAGCACTCTTTATATCTGCAATAGCTGAAACTGTTCTTTTAACCTCCAGTGTAGCAGCGTCAATTTCAGCAAGAATACCCTTATAGTCTGCTGTTGCACCGCCTGCTACTACAACAGCGTTGCCGTCTGTATCATTTACAACAGTTGGTGTGCAGGTAGAGCTTTTTGCAAAATTGGCAGATTTTAAATCGCTCAGCTTGCCCTCGCTGTCAACGCTGAAGGATACTATATATCCGTCACGAGTTGTACAGTAAGCGGTATTGCCTGACATAACAACAGTAGATCTAACGCCGTTTAGTCCTGTAGCAAGGCTGTCGAGCATCTCACCGGTTTTCTTGTTAAGGGATGTAATTATTCCGTCATCACCGGCAAAAATCAGAGCGTCGCCTGAAACAACCGCACCGCTCCAGTAGTAGCCGGAAGCGTCATTTGTGTACTGCCATACATCCTTGCCCGTAAGCAGCTCAACGCATTTGTATACGCCGCAAGAGCTTGAAGAAAAATCCGCACAGGCTGTTCCGTAATAAATATACCCTTCGTCGTATGTAAGAGAAGTAAGTGCCTGCTGAGTTTTGGAATTATTGTCGCTATCGGTATATGAAACATCATCAGTTACCCACAAGGTTTGAAGAGTTTCGGCAGACAATGCCTGAAGCCCTCCGTTTGCAAACGGAACAACTATTATACCGTCCGCATAAAGCAGTCGTGAGGTGTAGCCTATAGACTTTTCCAAGGCTACTCCGTTTACAGGCTCGCCTTTTGAGTCAAGCACATAAAGCAAATCACCTGCAGCTACATATACATTATTGCCTACAACAAGAGGGTCAGAAACACCCTTGCTCCACTCATCTGCATTTTTCAGCTGGAATGTAAAGTTTTCTGATGTACCTTCGCAGTCTGCTACGCTGTTCTTTACAACACCGTTGTTTGCGTGGTAGCTGTCCCACTGTGCTTCAAGACTGCTTAAGGCTGCTTCAGGCTCAAATTTATTGCTTAATAAGCGAGGGTCGCTTGAATAATTATCTACATAAAACCAAGTAACCGTGTCGCCGTCCTTTGGAAGATAATCAGCGGCACCAACCATAGGAGTTGAACCGTTTACCGCATACATCCAGCCGGAACCACCGCCGTTTGTATATTCAGCCAATTTACAACCGCCCGGAGATGTTATGCCTGTAAAATAACCGTTATTCATACTATAGGCAAAGCCTTTTTTGTCCAATACATCTGTTAAAAGCTCAGCAGCAGATGTACCCTCCGTTACCGTTACACTTTCCGGAGAAATCCAGTTGTAGAAATTGTAGTGAGTTCCGTTTGAGCCATGGGCAGCATCACCCATAAGCGAGAATGTTACATTAATTTCGCTTGCTTCTTCATTTTCGGCGAATACCGGAAGAGATGAAAACGAAACTACTGTTAGTACCGCCATAAGCACTGCCAAGGCGGAGGTTAGCTTTTTCTTCATTACTACCATCCTTTCAAAATAATTTTAAGGATAATCAGAATGACTTAAACCACAATTATTCCGCAGCAGCACAAAATTTAATAATAAATACCGCAGGCGGCGTATGGTACCACACTCCATTACCCAAGTGAGAAAAAACCATAGAAAGAGGCAGGTCTCCTGACTTATAAGGCAAGTATACGGGCTTTACCCAAAACACTTTTGTACTGCACCTTCTCGGTAAAAACCAATGGCTATTGCAGACATTCACCTTAATTACAGTAATGGCTGTTGTGCAGGACTTTCACCTGCTTCCCTTTTAATTCTTATCCGCATTTAAAACGAACAAAAAACCGTCTTTCCTATAGCTTATAATACCACCGGTGCCCTATTTTGTCAAAATGTAATATGTTTTTTATTGCAATTTGTCAACCCAAGTGTTTCTATAGGATTTTGTAATAAATTCAGTCAAAAAAAATCATTTTTTTAAGAAAAAAGTGTTGACATATCAGTAAGATAGTGTTATCATTTAGTTGTTGATTAAACAGTTTAATTTTGCTGATACCTTTTTTCATATATACCTTCCAAGACAGAAGCGTACATTTCCTTGTTGAAAATGTACGCTTCTGTTCTTTATTTTATATTAT